>ERZ1673739.2592-NODE-2592-length-14646-cov-5.030498_pt1 | contig 14646 bp, 8 predicted proteins | sample MGYA00580210_ERZ1673739 | MGnify/ENA primary metagenome ERZ1673739 (study PRJEB41218, sample SAMN15661749) | gut metagenome | host: Homo sapiens | place: Canada: London | collected 2015-08-20/2019-03-30 | study: EMG produced TPA metagenomics assembly of...
AGCATTTTGTCCTTGGAGAGGGACTCTAATAACTACTACTTTATAATACGAGGAGGGAAAGCAATGTCCGCGACCGGTTACACAACAATTTACAACGAAGTTCTGCGCGACAGCACGCTTTCCCTCGACGCGAAGGGTCTGTTTGCCGTCATCAAGTCCTTTATCGGCCTGCCGGGTTTCGCACTCAGCAAGCGCCGTCTCGGCTATGCCTGCTCGGACAGCGGCTACCTGCTGAACGCGGCGTGGAAGGAGCTGAAACACAAGGGATATTTGCAGCACTATTTCTCCCAGTCGGAAAATGGTGCGTTCTGTCATGTCTACAACCTGATGCAGCACCCGTCCGCGCCGGTCGACTTCGTCTATTCCCCGGCCATCGACCGCCCGAACGGTGATGTTGTCTGCATTTCCGACGCCCAGCGCGACTACACCAACATTTCCACCTCGGTTCTGCGCGACAGGACCATTTCCCTCGCGAGCAAGGGTCTGTTCGCCCTCGTCAGCCATCTGATGAAGATTCCCGGCTTTGTCCTTCGTCCCGAGGGAATCCGTTCGTTCTGCTTGGAGAAAGTAAAACATTTCTCGACGCTCTGGAAGCGCTTCAAGATTTCCGGCCTGCTCAAGCAGCACCGCCATCCGGCGGGCGAGGAAAACCGCTGGACTTACGAATACGAGATATGCGAGACGCCCGATCTGGAAACGCCGTATCTGACCAACTACCACGTTGACGGCTCAGTGTCCACCGTGGTCACGATCGACGGCTTCCTCGAAAAGCTCAAAAAGCGCGTTTCTCGCATCCGCAAGAACGTGTCTATCAAGAAGAAGGACAAGCCGCGCGCGGTGCGCCGCAAGGAGCGCAGACAGATCGAGCAGCAGCTGAACGCCGATGCGCTCCGTCAGCGGTTCGGAAACGACCTGACCGGAACGGTCGTGACGGCGGTCTATAATATCAAGCACGCGGACAAGCTGTTCATCAAGGGCGCGGAAATCGCGCAGGAGCGTCGCGAGACTGTCGCGCAGATGATTTCCCCGGAAAGCGTGGAGCGCTTCCTCGACAGCACCACGCTGGATTTCAGCCGCATCAAAAACCCGGCCGCCTACTTACAGACCGCGCTGTTCGCCTTCCTCGAAAGTCAGTGCAGCACGGACTCCTCCCCTGCCGACGAAGCGCCGAACAGGCCGCTTGCCGACTGGGAGCAGGCATGGCTCGCACAGAAGGCCGAGGCACGCCGCCGCCGTGAAGAAGCGATTGCTCGCGGCGAGTACCAAGATTAAGTACATAGTCAGCCATGACAAGCGTCATGGCTGATGGTCGTGCGCGGAAAACGAAACTTCCCGGCTGAAGCACGAAGGACGGCTCCCCTGCCGCCCTTTTTCTTTGTCCGCCATACCATTCCCCTGTTTTTACAGGGTAGGCTGTTTACGGGTATCATGGAAACAGAAGCCATGGTTTTTGAGCGTCTGCAAATCGGCAGCATTTAATAAAATCCTTACCTACCTATTCTTCTTTAATCAAACCTCTCGTCTAAAACCTCGGGCGAAAGGGACGAAAGAGCGGGGAAAAAATGATTTTCCTGACGATTTCGCAGATAGAAGTTATAACGTTATGCAGTTACACAGTTAAAACGTTACAGCTTTTCAGCGTCAGAACGTCTTGACGTTATAACTTTACGGGTATATAATCAGAGCAGCGAAAACCGCGAAGAAAGAGAGGGACGACTATGTCTGCAATTTTTGCGCTGGCCAACCAGAAGGGCGGCGTGGCAAAGACCACGACAACGGGCATTCTGGCGGCCGGTCTGCACAAGCAGGGCTTCAGCGTGCTGACGATCGACTGCGACCCGCAGGGCAACCTGTCCATGTCGATGGCGGCCGACAACCAGAGCGGCGCGACCATGTACGAGGTCATGAAGGGCACGGTCACGGCGCGCGAGGCCATCCAGCACACCGCCGCCTGCGACATCATTCCGGCGAACACGATCCTCGCAGGCATCGAACAGGAGCTGCACAGCGTCGGCAAGGAAATGACGCTCCGGGAGAAGCTGCGCGACGAGGAGAGCGGCGTCGCGGACGACTATGACTACATCCTGATCGACTGTCCGCCCTCGCTCGGTCTGCTGACCGTCAACGCGCTGACGGCGGCCGATTATCTGCTCATCCCGACCATGGCCGAGACGTTCGCGGCCTCGGGCATCACGCAGCTGTACGACACCTACCGTTCGGTCAAAAAATACACCAACCCGGCGCTCAAAATCGACGGCGTGCTGCTCACGCGCACCGAGCGCACCCGGGTCACAAAGACCATTCAGGAGCTGACCGGCAAGATCGCGGAGTACATGGGCGCGGACGTCTACCGCACGACCATCCGCAGCAACGTCATCATCAAGGAGGCGCAGGCGGCGCAGGAGAACGTGTTCGACTACGTCGAGGGCAAGTCGCAGACAAAGGGCGAGCGCGTGACCGAGTCGAGCCGGAATTTCGTAGGCGACTGTCTGGCGTTCGTCAGGGAATTTGTGGAGAAGGAGAGGGAGCAGTAATGGCAAGACCCAGTGCAGAAGAAATGTTCAAGAATATGATCGGCCGCAGGGACACGCCGGCCGCGCAGCCGGTACAGGAGGCCGCCGCACCGGCCGCAGAGAAGAAAAAGGCGTCGACCGTGCAGGTGACGGTGCGTCTGCGTCCGGAGCAGCACAGACAGCTCAAGGACGCCGCCTTCCACCGCGACTGCGATATGTCCGAGCTGGTACGGCAGGCGCTCGACCAGTTCTTTGCGTAACGCTGAGACGTTACAGCGTTATAAAGTCATAACTTTGCAAAGTTAAAACGCTATAACTTTATAAAACATATCCCGGCAGGCTGTATGCGGATCTGCCGGGATTTTGATATCTTTTGAGAACTTATGCGGAAAGCAAAGTTAAAACTTTGAGACGTTATAACTTTATTTCCCGCCGTGCACTTGTATTCGCCCGGAAATTCCGCTACAATAGCAGGCAGAGGGAGGGACGCCGGAAATGGGAAATTTTGAACTGCTCGACAATCTGTTTCAGATCGCGGTGCTGCTCTGCGCGTGTTGCGCCGCCGGTTTTTTCGCGCTGCGGCACAAGAGCCGCAGTCTGCTGATCCTGTCGCTCGCCTACGCCTGCTTTGCCATGGGCACGACCTACTACGTGCTGTATCTGGTCATCATGGGCATCTGGCCGCAGGTCTTTTATGTGGCGGAGATTTCGTGGCTGGCGGCGTGGCTGTTCTACCTGTCCGCGCAGATCGAGCGGACCGAGGGGCGCAGGGTCGGCTTTTCGTGCCCGGCGGCGCTCGCGGCGGCCGTCCTCGCCGCGACAGCATTCCTCGACCGCGATTTCGGCCCGTCCCGTCTGCTGTCTGCGCTGTTCGCCCTCGCGGCGGGCGCGACGGTCTATCTCTCGGTCTTTCATATGCAGACCGGCGCACAGCGCCGCGGCCGGGACGCGCTGATGACCGGCTGCGCGGCTTTGCAGGTGCTGCTGTATCTGGTCTCGAATTTCACGCGGGACTACACCCGGTTCAACCTGTACTACGCGGTCGACCTGACGCTGACGCTGTCCATGGCGGCGCTGCTGCCGCTGACGCTGCGGGAGGTGGGGGACAGATGACCTATATCGAGAACATCTATCTCTGTCTGGCGCTGCCGCTGCTCCTGTCCCTGTTCTTCATCCGGGGGCGCTCGCGCCGATACGCGCTGTTTCTGGTCATCGGCATGACGGTCTGCCTGCTCAGCGCCTATGTCAGCAGCTTTTTCATGGGGTATTACGGTGCGGACGGCACGACGGCGGCCATCGAGATCACGCCCGTGTGCGAGGAAGGGATGAAGCTGCTGCCGCTGCTGTTCTTTTATCTGATCTTCGAGCCTGCGCCGCAGGAGCTGCCGGCGGCGGCCATCGCGCTCGCCGCAGGCTTCGCCACCTTTGAAAACGTCTGCTATCTGACCGAGAACGGGGCGGCGGACTTCCGTTTTCTGCTGATCCGGGGCATCGCGGCGGGGGCGCTGCACATCCTGTGCGGTGTGCTGTCCGGCTTCGGCGTGTCGCAGGTATTCTGCCGCCGCTGGCTGGCCGTGACCGGCACGGCGGGCATCCTTGGCGCGTGCACGGGCTTTCACGCCATCTACAACCTGCTCATCACGGCGGAGGGCGGCTGGCGCATGGCGGGCTATCTGTTCCCGTCGGCGCTGCTCGCCGTGCTCGCCATCCTGTCGAAAAAACTCGGTTTTCCCCCGCGCCGCCGGTAAAGTCCGTTGCCGCGCGGCAGCGCGCATTGAATAGCGTTTGCTGTGCAAACGCATAAAAACCGGGGGCGTGTACCTCGGTTTTTATACTCTAAGAGGGAGAAAGTTTCCGCATGGGAACTTTCGGACGTCCGTGTTTTGCGAAGTCAAAACACAGATTGTCGGAAAAACGTCAGTTTTTCGACAGTCTAAAGCCGCCCTTCGGGGCGGCTGATTTTTTTTTGCTTTTTTTTGCGTTCGGTGCAAGGATTTCCGAACTCCGGTCTTTTAGAAGATATGGGGACGCGAAACAGGCGTCCCGGAAAGGGCGCAGAAAGGAGGGCGCAGCAATGAACGAGAGGACGGTTCGCCGGGCGCGCGAGGTGAGGCGCCGGGCGCGTCAGTACCGGCGCCGCCGCGAAGGACGGCTGAACGGTGCGCTTTCCGTGTGCAGCCTGCTGCTGCTGACCGGCATCGGCACGCTGTGCAGGGACGCGCAGACGCCGGGCCTTGCCCTTGCGGCGCAGGGCTTCGGCTCGGTGCTGCTGCGCCGCGGCGCAGGACGGTACGCCGTCATCGGCATCGCCGCCTTCGCGGCGGGCGCGGCGCTGACCATTGTCTGCGTGCGCCGGCGAAAGAGGAGAACAGACCGCACATCGGCTGCGGAAGAAAGCGAGGAGATCCTATGAAAACACGATTGCTCAGCATGCTGCTCAGCCTGTGCATGGCGCTGACCATGTTCCCGGCCGGGGCCTTCGCGGCGCAGCCGGAGCAGGAGCAGCTTTACGCACAGATGCTCGAGCTCGGTCTGGTCGACGGGGACGGCGCACTGATCGAGGACAACAGCTTTACCGTGGAGGACGGCACGCGCCTGTCTTCGCTAAACGAGCTGACCGACTGGCTCAACCAGTGCACCGCGGACGAGCTGGACACCGTCATCACCGTGGACGCGACCGGCCGCACCGCCACGGCGGAGCAGCTGATGTACGCGCTGTCCATCGAGTACCAGATGACCGGACTTGCGCAGACGCTCAGCAGGCTCGCCTCGTCGGACAGCGTTTCTCTGACTTCGGCAGGGGACGCGGACGCCGCCGCGCAGTCGGCGGACACGAGCGTACACGACCTGTCGCTCTACATGAGCGCCGGGCATAATCAGGACAACGACGTGCTGACCATCCACGCCAGTCTGCGTACAAAGGGCGGCACAGAGGACGTTCCCGCGCCCCATGACATCAAGCTCAAGATCGGCATGTTCGCGGATTTCCTGACGCCCCATCAGTCGGACTTCTACGCGGACGGCATGCCCGGCGGCAACTTTTTCAAGGACTTCACCATCTCGAAGGGCGAGAAGGCGGTAGAGCTGAATCTGTCGATGAACACGCTGCGCGGGTATCTCCGCGATTATGAGGGACACTGGGACGGGTATGCCAGGGTGCTCATTCAGGCCCGCACCGCCTATGACGCCGCCATGCCCGCCGGTTCGAAGTCGGTAACGGTGAAGTTCGCAGCGTCCCGCGACGCGGACGCCATCGTTTCCGCCATCACCGGCGGCACGCAGATCGGCAAAAAGTCCTCGAAGGACACAAGCGTCCTGCCCTATCAGCTGGACTGGCAGCAGCATGACAGCGCGACCGAAAAGGTCACGATCAAAGGCACGGAGTATTTCAAGATCAACACCGCCGTTCCGGCCGCGAAGGGCTATGATTACGGCTCGACCGGCATATCCAACGAGACCCACGGCTGGATGAACTATTTTAATGAGGCGATCCGGCTGGGCGCGGGCGATCCGGACCCGAAGGTCAAGCTGGCGAACGTGACGCTCTGGACCAAGGACGGCAGCCGGGATATCAAGGCCAAGTCCATTTATATCAAGGAAGGCGAGGATCTTGTTAGGATCGCGAGAGGCGCGTCGAGCTATGACACGAGAGACTTTTCCAACAGCGACGATGCCGCCTATCTGAATGACCTTGCGCGGACGCAGGAGGAAAACTGGGACTATCCCGACCCGAGCGACCTCAATTTCTATAAACAGGTCAAGGATCATAACTGGCGCGTGCGGCGGTATACGAACGTAGAAGTCCCCATCACGCCCACGCAGTCCAACTATGTCAGCTATCCGCAGGACTGGTATCTGCCGGTCGACTGGATCGCGCAGAACGACGATCAGAACATCCGCCCGGAGGAGATTCTGATGCACGGCGCGCTGACGCTCGCGGACGAGACCCCGCCGACCATCGAGTCCATCGACACCTGCGCGCGCACGCCCAAGTATACGGGGAGCACGGATTACTGGTATTCCTCGTTCGGTCCGGGCGACTATGTTCCCATCGTCGTGACCTTCTCCGAGCCGGTCTCCGGCGATTATGAGCTGGCGTATCTGGACGGCACGGAGACAAAGTATCTGTCCGCCGTGAACACCGGCATCGGGGGCATAATCGACGCAACGGTATCCCCCTCCTCCGGCGCGACCCTTTCCAGAACGCGCGTGTTCTATTACCCGGTTCAGAAAACGGACAGCACGGGCATTCAGGTGCTGGGCGTAAGGCCTGCGGACGAGAACGCCTGCAAGGACGCCTTCGGCAACAAGTTCAAATCCAAAACCGACGGCGCGTACAAGGAATTCAAAACCACCGTGCTCGACAGCCTGCAGGGCGGAAATCTGACCGACAGCTTTGTTGCGCTCTCCGCCGAAACCGACCCGAACGACCCCGCAAAGGCCGTCTTTACCGTGGCGCTCGCGGGCGACGAGACCTTCCAGACCAAGTGGCTGGACTGGTCGAAGGACGAGAGCGCGCCGAAGGTCACGGCGGTGCTGGACGGCGACCCGGCGCAGAAAGCCGAGCTGCATCTGGACGTTTCCGGCACGGGCAGCAGCCAGAAATACATCCTCACCGGCACGATGGACCTGCCGAACGTGAGCGCGGACACCGTGCACACGGCGGAGATCTATTATAACGGCTCGCTGTATTACGGCGCGTGCGCCTCGTTCACGCAGACGCCGGTCACGCTCGCGGGCACGGACGCCTACACCATCAGCGTCAGCGGCGGCTGGCCGTCCGGCATCGAGCAGACCGTGTTCATGCAGGACGCGCAGGTCCCGGTGCTCGCCTTCACCGACAATAAGACCGGCTATACCTATTATGATGCGGCCGGCGCGGATGTGCGCTGGACGGTCAGCGACCCCGAGGTCGTGCAGCTGAGCGCCGCCGAGGGCGGCGGCACCGACCTGACCCTGAGCCAGACGGTCAGGGCCGCGCTCACGCCGCTGAAGGCGGGCACGGCCAGCATCACGCTCGAGTGCGGCAACAGCGGCAAGGGCACGACCGCGGCCTCCAACACCATCACGGTCACGGTCCGGGACAGCGGCCGGCCGAGCCTGCTGTTCCCGGCGGGCGCGGACACGGTATACGCCCGTCTGGGCGCGGACCAGACCGTGCATTTCGCCTCCAACCTCGCCCAGCACGCCCCGGCGGACGGAAAGATCACCGCGCGGCTCTATGCAGGCTCCCGTGTCACAGCGGACGCGCAGCCGGTCTGGGAGACCGTGCTCGAGCGCGGCGCGACCAGCCTGACCATCCCCGGCGACCGCCTCACCGCCATCTCGAGCGGCGGCGCGCCGTCCTGCATCCTGCGTCTGACGGCGCAGGCGCAGACGGGCAGCACGGTGCAGGAGCTGTCGACCGACGCGAAGATCCTCGTTCGCTCTCAGCCGGCGGCGATCACGCTGACCGGACTGGAAACGACGCTGTTCACGAGCGGTCAGCCGATCGAGATCGGCTGGACGGTGGACAATTTCGACCTGACCGCGAACCCGGATGCGTGTCAGTTCGCGTTCACGGTCGAAAAGGACGGCAAGACCGTCTACACAACGACGGAAAAGGCCGCCTCGGGCAGCTATACCCTGACGCCCGGGACGCCGCAGCAGCTCAAGGACTGCTATATCGTCACCGCGAAGGCGAAAAACGGCGCAGACCCGACCTGGAGCATCGCCTCCGCGACGGTCACGGTCTACCGCTCCGGCGCGCTTGAGATCCTGACGGGCGGCGAGAGCCGGGACGAGGTCACGCTCAAAAACACCATTTCCGGCGGCACGACGACCGCCCCGTCGGTCAGCACGTATGCGGGCGAGACCATCGGCGGTCTGACCTCGGCGCAGGCGGTCGCCGGACTGCGCAGCGAGCTGAGCCTGATGGAGACCATCGGCATCAACACCCGGGACTTCGACTGGAGCATCCTGTATGACACGGTCAAGTGGAGCACCTCGACCGGTCAGGGCGGGGCGGTCGAGGACGAGACGCAGCGCGCGGTCAGCCTCAATTACCGCGAGGGCAGCCTGTACGCGCCGCTCGAGCAGTATTCCTACTCGAGCTACCTGCCCCAGACCATCCTGCTGCTGAGCGGCCTGCGGGACGGCACGAACACCGTCACCGCCGCGCACAGCGCCCTGCCCGCGCTCCGCGACACGGTCAAGGTCAATGTCGAGACGCTGAAGGACAGGCTGTATCTGTTCCAGTTCACCCCGGCGGTCAGGACCGAGATCTCCTATGAGGACGGTCTGGGCGAGACCCATACGCTCTACACGAACAGCGACGGCTCTCTGGCGCTGTTCGAGCCGAATGGCATTGCCTCCGACCTGCGTGCGGCGGCGGTCAGCAGCAGCGTCTCCTACCGCGGCACGGTGTCCCGTCTCGCGCTCAAGAGCGGCGAGGGCAGCGGTGTGCGGGGCGAGCTGTATCCGCTCAATACCGTCGAGCTGCGCCGCGCCGCGGTCGCGCAGGTGCAGCTGCTCCGCCCGGACGGCACGTCGCTGGCGAACACCGGCGTGACCCTGCGCGGCGGCGTATACCGTAACCGCCTCGCGGCCGAAAACCGTGACGACGCCTATTGCACGGGCGCGAGATTTGCAAAGGCCGCCGGTCAGGCCGCCGCGCTCGACGGCACGAAGGATCAGTCCTTTACGACCGACTCCAGCGGTCTGCTGACCGTGCACATGGACCTGTCGCAGTTCACCTCGGCGCACGACCCCGAGGCCGTCGGCGTGGGCGACAGTCTGGAATTTATTTTCGAGGTGCGCGCGGACGGGTACTGCCCCGAGCTTATCACGGTCGACGGCAGTCTGACCCGGCGCGACGCGATGCGCTCGGGCGAGGACATCGTCACGCTCGTGAGCGCCGAACGGGCAGCGCCCTTCGTGGCCGCCCAGACGGTCAGCTACACCGGCCGCGCGATCAGCGTGCGGCGGCACACCGGCGTGATCGGCCCGAGCAGCAACTACCCGGGCGCCCGTCTCGAGAGCACGGTCATGCTCTGGGGCGCGGACGGCGTCCCCATGGACGACACCGGCTGGAATTTCTATCTGCGGGCGCAGGAGACCGGCGTTTCCGTGCCGGGGCAGAAGGCCGTGACCGTCCGGGACGCAAGCTATCCGTTCTCCTCCATCCCGCTGGTGAGCAGCTCGGTCGAGATCACGAGCGCCAGCTTTGAAAACTTCGACGGCACGCGCCGCACGCCGCTCGAGGCCGCGCTCTATGACGGCGGCGAAAACCTCGTCTGCACCATCGCGCTGCCGTTCGGTCTGGCGGACCTGACCTCCATCGAACGGGTCGAGGATGCCCCGTCCGTCATGTCGCTGATGGCGAACCTCGCCGCCTACGGCACGGTCGGCGGCGCGAACACCGAGTATGAGTACGTAAACACGGTCTCGGACGGCATCATGATGGACGCGCTGTCCTTTCTGGAGAAAATGGGCGGCGAGACCGGTCTCGTCAAGGCCGTCCTCATGCCCACCGAGGACCCCACGCGCTATGAGGCCTATCTCTGGACCGGACTCAACACCACCAAGCTCGAGGATCTGGACTATGACCGCAGCGGCATCTCGCTCGAGCCGAGCTACATCGGACAGGACTACGACAGCCTGCTGGGGCAGGTCAACGACACCTTCACCCTGAGCGATTTTCAGGCCATGGCGGACGGCTCGTACTTCGACGACCGCAGCGGCCTGTACGGCGCGGCGAGCGGCGCGATCGGCCTGCCCATCATGCTCCAGCTGGAGGGCTGGGTGAGCACCGAGATCCGCTACAGCTTCGACAGGGGCCAGTGGCAGGTGCTGACGACCGGCGGCGGCTTCACCGCGGGCGCGCAGATGGAATTTGAAAAGGTGCTGCGCTGCTCGGCCTACGGCATCCCGCTGACCGCGAGCTTCAAGGTGCGCGGCGGCGCGACGGTGGATTTCAAGACCGCCGTGCGCTATGCCGAGCAGCTCGGACTGGAATGGAACGACGATACCGCGAAGGCGGTCAACGACTACCTGACCGCGCTGCGCATCAACGCCTATTTCGAGTTTTTCGGCGGCGTGGGCTACGACCAGGGCTTCACCGCCAAGGTCGGCGTGTTCGGCACCATCGACATCAACAACGAAAACCGTTTCCTGACGCGAAAATACCTGAAAAATACGAACGAACGCGACGTGCGCGGCCAGTTTCTCCAGCTGGACGGCGAGGCCGGCATCCGCGCGGCGCTGGGCGTGGGGCCGCTCGTGACCGAGATCACGCTGGTCTCGCTCGGCTACGGCACGGCATGGCGGTTTAACGACTGGAACGAGATCCGCGACTACTGGGAGAGCGCCTCGAGCGGTCTCGGCTCGACCGGCTGGCTGGACGGCGGCACGGCAGGGCAGAGCCTGCCCGCGAACGGCGGCGCGGTCGCAGCGTCCGAGCCTGTGGTCAGGATGCAGAGCCGCGATTATCTCGACGAGGAGGAGCGCGTCTGGCTCGGCGGCGGGAGCGGCATCGCGCTCATGAGTCTGGACGAGCCGAGCCGCGTGCAGGCCATCGAGACCAATTCCTACCCCTTCAGCACGCCGATGCTGTCCGAGGACGGCGATATGCTGGTCTACCTGTCCGACGCGGACAGCACGGACGTGACCGACACCGAGGTGCGCTTCAGCCTGTCGGACGGCGGCGGCTTCCCCGATGGCACGGCCATCCCGGACGGCGCGGACGGCTTTTCCGGCTACGGCGACAGCGCGCCCGACTTTGACGGCACGGGGGCTTTCGCCGGTGCGGTCTGGCTGCGCGAGGCCGCGACCCTCGGCCTCAAGGCCGGCACCGAGCTGAACGAGGGTCAGCAGACCATCCTTCTGAACGGTCTGGAGGTCATGGCGTCGCTCTGGAACGGCAGCGAATGGGTCACGACGCGCCTGACCGACAACGGCTCGCAGGAGTTCGACCCGGTCATCGCGGCGGCAGACGGAAAGGCCATCGCCGTGTGGCGCGCGGTGCAGACCGATGAAAGCGCCTTCGACTTTACGCGCAACCGCATCCTGTGCCGCATCTATGACGGCACGAAGTGGAGCGATCAGACTTATACGCTCTACAACGGCAGCGCGGGCGAGGTCACGGGCATGGACGCCGAGCTGCTCGCGGACGGCACGGCGGCGGTCGCGTTCTCCGTGCAGAACGGGGACAGCAGCGACATTTACTACACGCTCGTCGATACCGCGGCGGAAAACCCCGAGGATGCGGCCGTTACCATCCGCGCGACCGCTGACGGCAGCCGCGACGAAAAGCCGCAGCTGACCACGGCGGGCGGACAGTTCGTCCTCGGCTGGAGCAGCGTCCGGACGCTCACCGGCGCGGAGCAGCGCGACGTGGGTCTGCGCGTGTTCGGCAAAAACGGCGCGCCGCAGTCCGGCCTGCCCGAGTCGCTCAGCGACATGGTGTCCGCAGGCTCGTTCGACGGCCGGTTCGCGCTGGCGGAAGGCGCGGAGAGCCTTAATGAGCTGACCGTCCTGTGGAACGACGCAGGCGCGGGCAAGGATAAGAATGACGTCATCCGCGCGGTCCGGTTCGTGTCCGCCGACGGCGGTCTGGTCTCCTCCGCGCCCCTCGAGGTGGCGGCGCTCCCCGCGCGCACCGGACTCGACCACATGGACGCCTGCGTCACCGGCAGCGGCGGCGGCATCTGCGCCGTCATGCAGGGCACGACGTACAGCAAAACCGAGTCCGACACGGTCAGCTATTCCTATGAGCTGAACGGAAAGACCTATACCGGTACCGGAACGATCCCCCGGCAGACCGCAAACCTGTTCAGCGCCGCCGAGACGTTCACAGACGCTGTCGAGGTCGTTTCGACCACGGTCGACTATACCACGCTCGCCGCCGACAGCTATGTCCCGGTCAGCTTCACCGTTTCCAATCAGGGCATGCACGTGATCGACCGCGTGACGGTCGCGCTCGAGGGCGCACAGACGCAGCGCTTTGACGGTCTCGCGCTCCTGCCCGGCCAGACGCGGACGCTGTCCGCGGCGGCAAAGACCGGCAGCGAGCTGCGCGACCTGAACTACACGGTCACGGCGGACTTCACCGGCGCGGCGGCGCAGTCGTGCAGCGGCACGGTGCATCTGGACTACCCGGACGCGGGCATTTCCGCTCTGACGGTCACGAAGGAACAGGACGGCGTGCGAGACTTCCTCGTTCACCTGTACAACCAGTCCGCGTCCTCGCTCGGCCGCACCGACCGGCGCGTGACCGTGGGCGTGTACTCCGACCCCGCGTGTGAGACGCCGGTGGACGGCAAATACTTCGAAGGCGGAACGGCGGGCAAGGGCTTCACGCGCACGCTGACCGGAGACGCGCTCGAGGCGATGGACGAGACCGGAAACACGCAGGAAATGACGTTCGACATCGCGCAGTACATCGCGGATGCGGGTCTCACGGAGATCCCCGAGCCGGGCGTCATGCTGTTCGTCCGGGCGCGGATCGAGCAGCAGCGCGACGGAAAGTGGGTCGAGCTGCCCGAGGCGGACAGCCGGAACAACCAGAAGAGCCTCACCTTTGAAAGCCTGCTCGCGCGGAGCGAGAACACGCCCGTCACCCTGTCGGCCGAGCTCGAGAACGGCAGCGCCGCTTCGGCGGTCGTGCAGGTGCGGAACAATTCGCTCCAGCCGCGCCGCAGCGGCACGCTGACGGCGGCGCTGCTCGACCGGAACGGCGCGCTGCTCGAGACAAGGACGCTGGACGGTCTGACGCTGGCGGCGGAGCAGCTCCGCGAGAGCCGCGTCACCTTCTCGCAGGCCGGCGCGAGGGTGGCCGTGCGGTACGGCGAAGCATCGGACGCGAACACGGCAAACGCCGCGCGCATCACGCTGGACGGCCTGCCGCTGACGCTGGACAGCTTCGACGACAAGGACAGCGCGACGGTCGAAAACGTCGCGGCAGGGCAGTACCTGCTCACCGTCATCCCCGAGAGCCGCGGCGCGTCGGTCTCCGTGAACGGAAAACCGGCGGAAAACGGCATGGCGGTCATCGAGGGCGGCTCGTATGAGCGGACGGTCACGATAACGGTCAAGGCACCGAACGGCGCGTCCGAGCGCACCTACACCATCCGTCTCGTGCCGCAGCCGTCCTCGGGCGGCTCGGGCTCCGCCTCCTGCACGCTGACCTTCGAGACGAACGGCGGCGGCAGCATCGCGGCGCTTCGCCGGAGCGCAGGCACGACGGTCGACCTGACCGCGTTCACGCCCGCGCGGAGCGGCTATGTCTTTACCGGCTGGTACGCCGACCGTGCGCTGACCGAAAAGGTCACATCGGTCACGCTCCGCAGCAGCCGGACGGTCTATGCCGGCTGGCAGGCGGCGGAGACGGCCGCGTTTGCCGACGTCCCGGCAGGCAGCTATTTCGAACAGGCCGTCCGCTGGGCGGTCGAGAACGGCGTGACGACGGGCATGACGGATACGCTGTTCGTCCCGAACGCCGGCTGCACCCGTGCGCAGGCCGTCACCTTCCTGTGGCGAGCGGCAGGCTCGCCCGAGCCGAAGTCCGTCCTGCTGCCGTTTGCCGATGTCCCGGCGGGCAGCTATTACGCGAAGGCAGTCGCGTGGGCGGTCGAAAACGGCATCACGAAGGGCGTAAGCGGCACGCTGTTCGCTCCAAACGCCACCTGCACCCGTGCGCAGATCGTCACCTTCCTGTGGCGGGCGCAGCAGTCCCCGGCATCCGGCGGCGCGAACCCGTTTGTCGACGTCCGCGCGGACGCATATTACTATGATGCGGAGCTGTGGGCGGCGAAGGCGGGCGTCACCAGCGGTACGAGCAGCGTGACATTCTCTCCGGATGTCACGTGCACACGCGGGCAGATCGTCACCCTGATTTACAGAAGCAGGAAGCCAATCTGACTGAAAACGGCATAGAATGCGAAAAAACGGCAAAGGAGCGGTGAAAACCGCTCCTTTGGTTTATTGCCGTACCCACGGCGGAGGGGATTGTCGGTGCCCGGCGGCGGGGGGATTGTCGGTGCCCACCGACAGGGGGGTGCCGGTGTTCACCGGCGGGAAGTGCCGTGCCCACGGCGGGGGCAAAAGGGGGCAAGGGCACCGTATGGTTCCCTTGCCCCCTCTTGACTCCCCCAAA
>ERZ1673739.2594-NODE-2594-length-14641-cov-50.982997_pt1 | contig 14641 bp, 23 predicted proteins | sample MGYA00580210_ERZ1673739 | MGnify/ENA primary metagenome ERZ1673739 (study PRJEB41218, sample SAMN15661749) | gut metagenome | host: Homo sapiens | place: Canada: London | collected 2015-08-20/2019-03-30 | study: EMG produced TPA metagenomics assembly of...
AAGAGTTCGCAGTATATAAAACGTCAAGATTAGTAGGTTCTATATGGTTTGAAGTACATACGGAAGGAAGACCAACCAGGGAATTCGGTATATCAAATACAACAGCACAAAGTTACAATATTCTACGTAATGCGTTAACATCATGTAGCAAGAATCCATCCAGAGATTAAAACCACCGATATTCATTGGGGTTTTATATAAAATAACTCCTCTATCGTAACATCAACTTGCATACCGAACAACATCTGCTTTACAACTGGTACAAACAGATTACCTCGGCAACAACACTAGCATCAGTAGATGAAGAACCCCAATTATCTATTTCAGAGTATCCGTTTTTTTTGAAAAATGCAAGAGTTATATCACTATCCTCACCGAAAATATTTTATATTGTCACCCTTCTCAATTGTGCATCGGCATATGCCTCTTCCTGCCAGCACTTTGTAACCAGTTTATCGATGATGTCTGCATATCCTTTGTACCACTGATAATCAGTCAGGTCTGGAACCAGCTTCTGGACATGACGTCGTGCAAGTGTGGTAGGTAAACGACTAAATCGGTTTCCATTACAACGCCCACAAATCTTATAAACAGGCACACAATGAAGCCGGGTTCTTTTTTCATCAAGGACAACACCTTTACCCTTACACCCTCTGCACGCCGTGCTGACTTCTCCCTTACCATTACAATGCTGACATAGCTCCTTCTCCCACTCTTCTTTGACTACGGGCTCTCTACTTCTGGAGTGTTTCACCACTTCGCGCAATACATTATGAAATCCAGTACCAGCACAATGCTCACAGCGAGCCTTACTTGCCGCAGACCTGGAATAATCAGCAAAGGCAAAATTCACAAGGTAAGAGATGATCTGTAACCGGGTTTCTTCACTCAATTTATTCAATGTCGGGTTATCCAGTGCCATCGCGTAATTGAGCAGACCTTCAATTGCAAACTGAGGATCCTGAACACCAACTTTTGCCAGGAATAAGGCAAAACCCAGTGGTGCTTTCGACTGCACCATCCCCTGCGCAGCCATCACATCCGTAATTGTTAAACCACCCGAGCCTGTCGCCGGTGCGTCATCACTCAATTTTGGAGATTTTGGGGAGTAATATTTTGGTAAGGCTTCAAGGTTCATGCTCGTTCTCCACTTACGCCAGTACGCCTATTGCCAGCGCACGATCGATAAAACGAAATATCAGCTCCAGCTGGGAGCCATACTTCTCTTCAAATGCCACGGTATCCGCATGCAGCTCGTCGTGATGCTTTCTGCACAAAGGCAACACAAAGAGGTCATGCGCTTTTGTACCCATTCCACCCTGACCGTGACTTATCAGGTGGTGGGGATCATCAGCAGGCTTTCCACAACATGCACACGGCTGTGTCTTAACCCAGCGCGTGTACTTTTCGTTAACCCAGCGGCGACGTTTGGGGCGTAACATAAAAGACTCCGGCGACTCCGGATCCACTTTCAGCGCCAGCACCTTTTTCGCTTTATCCTGGATGATGCTGGTGGCAGGAACCGAAGGCACAAGGTCACTTTCCCGGGTGACAGATGGCACAACAGGCTTCGGTAATCTCAGTGCCTTACGGGCTGCACTTTCCGGTAAGGCATCCGCCAAATCATTACGAACCAGCCACCAGCACAGTTCCGGCATTGTCACAACGTGACTGTCATCAAAACCGAGATCCCGACGCACGACAGATAACACCCACCGGGCACAGTTATCCGTTGCCATTGATCCCAGCAGTTCCGTGAACTGATCACGCAGCTGGTTATCGCAGTGCCAGCACAGACGGATTGCGCCCGGCGCGTGTCGCATTGTGGTCATGTTCTCGCTGTGCCAGTCTGAATGAGGCCACTGGCAGCCTTTTTCACGAAGTAACCAGCTTTCAAGACATTCCACGCCACCAGCACGACGGATCACTGCCTCATTGCGGAACACGGCCCGAACGGCAGGATCATCCGCCAGCGGTTGTGATGCCGCCGGAACGGCACCACTGGAGAAAGATGAATAACGTTCCGGCTCAGGCTCCAGCAGGACACGCCCCTGCATAAACAGGGGCATCAGCTCTGAACCTGGCCTGAACAATACGATCCCCATACGCGGGGCAATTTCAGGGGTCAGCAGTGCTCTCAACGTAGAACCTCACAGCGTAATCTGTTTCAGTTTCTGTACCGCTTTCCCCATATCCGCCATAGCATCAACAAACTCATCAAATTTACGACTTGCCATTCCATACGCCTGGAGGATTTCCAGTTTCAGAGGATCCAGTTGCTTTTTAATTTCCGCACGATCATTAAATTTCTTCTCTGCTTCTTCTGCAGCCCTGATCAGCTCCTCAGCGTGCCTGCGTAATTCATCCGGAGTAACGGTCTTTTTAATCACAACGGGTTCCTCTGTTTTTACTGGTATTTCACTATTTACTGCCTGATGTCCAAATTTAGGATGATGTAACGTTGTAGTTCTTCCATCATTCACAACGACCAGAAGTCCACTGTCGCGGATAATGCCAATGAGTATCTCCTTATCCCTTTTATTCAGCAGACTGTACGCCTGCACTTTCTGTGATATCTGGGTCAGGGTTGCGCCTTCCGGCATCCGTTCAACAAAGCGTTTAACCCTGGATAAAACTGGCTGCAGATGAGGTGGTGTAATTCTCATGCTCCACGCCTTCCATCAGTGAACGGTATCGAGCAGCTTTAACAGTTCAGGGAACCGGGATTGGAAGAAGTGCGGCTGCGTCTCGCGCGGATTTGCGGGACTGGTGATGTTCTTGCCGAACATGCAGCCTTTCGCCGTCAGCGACCAGAATTTTTTGATGTTATTAATCGCGGTACGGCTGTATCGTTCGCGTTGTTCAACGATCCCCAGCTTCGCCATCTGGTGATATACCTGATTAGCCGTCAGGCGGATACCATACTGCTTCAGCAGTGCACTCAGCGACAGTGTAGGGCGGCTTGAACCATCTTGCGCATCAGCAGGTGCATCAATGGTATAGATCGGCATAAGTTCAGGAAGACCAGCTACCTTTGATAATTTCTGGTATGCACCAAGTTTCGAGGAGTTTGACAGATTTAGAGTCTTTGCTGCTGATTCAAGCAGAATGACCCCGGATTTAATTTTGTCGGATGTGGTTTCTTCTGGTGATGAATTATGAAGCGCATCAAAAGTACGTATCACTTTTAAGCTGAATGCCGGGCTGATCCACATTGCATATGCATAGACCAGCTCTTTACAGACATACGTCCCACCATTGCGACCCTGAATGGTGATGACAGGAATACTACGGGAATCTCCCGTAGTTTCTTCTTCCAGTAATTCCACAAGAGCCTTCGTTTCAGGACGACGCATAAACTCGTGAACTTCCAGCGAACGGGAGGAACGCTTCTCACCAGCGGCAAGAAGAGCAGCTTTCTGAAGGTCGTTAAGACAGTAGTTAGATTCGAAGTACTGGCGCACAGAAACGCCATCAATTACAAGCAACTGATTCATTGGTTTCTCCACAAATTTCGGGACTGCACTCCCTTTTTGTTGATGCAAGATGAACTTACTGCGATTTTTAATAGTTATCAAGGATACACTGTTCATAAATACAGTATCTCTAACGAGGTAATATTCAAATTTAAGGTGTTGCTCAATTCCGTTACCGAGTTGCTAATTTGCCACTCGCTTTTTCGTACTTACTGATAGTGATCTCGACCTTCCCTTCCGGGATAACCGGTCCCCACTCCACCAGCATTCTTTTCACCTGGCTGTCGTCTTCCCACACACCCGCGTGGGTCAGGGCGTCAAACAGCGCCTTGTTATAGTTGTCCAGATCACGGATCCGGTTATCCGGAGGAAACAACACGATCTCCACTGAAGCAGGTGCCGACGTTGCTTTCGGCAGACGACGTAACTGCTCAACTATTGCAGCGCACGCCGCGCTCTGGAATTTTCGCCCCGCCGCGCTTATCAGGCTCTTACCTGCAAACGCCCCTTTGTTATGGTGTCGCCAGTACGTGTTCACGCTGGGCGGGAAAGGCAGGATAAGCTTCATACTTTCAAGCCCCTCTCATGTAACCAGTGAGTTGCACGCAGCCTGGCGTTTTCCTCACCGGCAAGCAGTGCGCGGATAATCCCGACCGCCTCGCTGTCGTCGTCCTTCACTGCGGTATGAAGCGTTATCCCCCGGGCCACGCCACGCTTTATCGTGATGACGCCTTTTTTCTCCAGTGCGCGAAGATGCTCTACCGCTGCATTCACTGAACGGTATCCCAGCATGGTTGCCACCTCCTGATTGGTTGGCGGGAAGCCACGTTCTTTCTGATAAGAAATCAGCATATCCAGCACCTGCTGCTGGCATTGAGTTAACGTCGTCATGCCGCCATCTCCCTGACCAGTTTTTCTGCCTGCTGGCGAACCTGCGCCAGAAACGCCTCACCACATGCCTCAAGTTCATCGCGCCCGATGTAGCTGATTGCCGGTCCCTTCCAGGTCTTATCGAAAACAGCAATAGCACCAGCGAAGAAAGCGCCTGTCGGCACCTGCTTCTCATCCTTCGGGATAAACCAGGCAGGCAGTTCAAAACCAATACGCCCGCGAATAAAAGCAATATGATCTGCATCTTCCGGCCACCACACTTCGCTGGTGGCAGCTTTGATCAGGAAAACATAGCGCCCGCCCTTATCACGCATGGCACTGGCATGTTTCATGATGTAACGCATGCCGGTGATGTATTGCCCCTCATGCTGACTGGCGCGGCTGTATGGGGGATTACCAAAGGCAGCACCTTTAAGCTCCGCAAGACGTTCTGACCAGTCATGCGCCAGCGCGTTGTCTTCCGCAGTGTAATAAGCGGCACATTTGGCGTTATCACCATCAGTGAACAGATCCAGAACAAACGGGCCAAACAGGGTGTTAATTCCCCAGAAAATGTTATCCGGCGTGCGCCACTGATCGCCCACTTCCTTCAGTTCATGGGCTGGTTTGTTCCGCAGTTCTACCAGCGCCTGGCAATATTTATTACTCATTAATCCCCCACGTAAAAAGCATCCGCAATGTCTCCGGAAGTACACCCCGGATGGGCTTCAATGAATTTCTGAACTTCATTCAAAATACTCATAATCACCCCCTGAATCCTGCCGGGATCTGGCTGTAGTCCACATTGTCGTAACTGGCTTTGAAGTACGGGTCTTCGCGTTTTTCTGTGTACGTGCTGACGGACGGCGATAAGCGCAGGGAAAGCTCATCCCATTTTTCCCGCAGCTTCGACGGGCTGAGCACGTTACGGCACCAGAACGGATCGCGGCTGACGCGGCTGTACATCTCGCAGATTTGTTTGTGAGTACGCCCATCCTGTACACACATCAGGCGAATTTCGTTTGCCCAGGCTGTCCAGTTCGGTTCTTTAGGACGTACCACTTCGCCGTCACATTCGGCGGCCTGCTCGTACAGAGCGATGATTTTTTTCCAGAGCCACTGTGCGCAGGTCAAATCATCCTGCGTTCCCCACTGGCGCTTTTTAGGGCTGAATACAACCGCATCAGGATGGCGAGTTAAAAAATCCTGTTCAGCCATCTGCGTGTCCGGTTGCGAAGCGTCCGGACGAGAAGAGGTTTTATTCTCTGTAGTAATCTCTGTTGTATTCTCTGTAAGATCATTGGGCCATTTTGACCCGATGACAGCGTGTCGTTTTGAACCAATGGATCGTGTCATTTTGCGCCCATCCATCAGGTCACTTTGACCCGATGGAGAAGTGCATTTTGACCTGATGGATTCGTTCACTTTGACCTCTTCTAAAAGCTCACTTTCATAGTTGATCGTGTAGAAGTTGGTCATGTCACGCTTCGATTTATTGAGTTGCTCGCGACGCAAAACCCCAAGTGATTTCAGGCTTGCAAATGTGCGTTTCAGAGTGGACTCTGACCAGAACGGAAACTGCTCCAGCCACTGTTCTGTCGTGTTATAAACCCAGCGAATTCCGCCATGCTCAGTGCCTGAATTCGTTTCATTCAGCCAGTAATGAAGCTGCTGCAACACAATTGCCTCATTCAGACCAATACGGCATGCAAGATCACGATTTATCACAATGGGCTGGGATGTCATTAACAGGCTCATGCCGCACCTCCGAGATGCTTCATGTTTTTTCCGGAGCGAAAGGCTATAAGCGGCATACTGACGCGGTAATTACGGCCCAGCGGTTCACAAATCACCTTCTGGCATTCACGGTCAACCAGGCTAACACGTAGAACATGCCCTGCAGGCGTGGTGTACCACTGACCCGGACGAGGACAACGGAAAGTATGATTGGTAAACCGTTTGAAAATATTCCGGATCATTTGCGCCCCCTTACCTCTGAAGGGTTCAGCGACAAATTTATGAGACTGGCCAGTAGCGCCGCGTCGTTGATGCGGTCATACAGACTTACAGCCAGCGGGGATTCGGCTTTTGCCAACATGGGATAAAGCTGCTGCAGCCAGACCTGATGAATTGATGAAATGTAGGAATAGAGAACGCTGGCGTTATGTGCAACGTCGCTCGGTACAGAGGGCTTTGAAAGCTGTTTCTCCATCTGGTTAAAGGCATTGATGTATGCCTCTTTGAACTGGGCAGCACGTTTACCCGTGAAACCCATAGCAAGAAACGCAAAACCGTCGCGTGTGATTTGGTAGCAAGGAAGTTTGCGACCTGTGCAATCAGTGTAATCACTCACCGAAAAATTGCGGGCAGTGAATGATGCTGAGCATTCAAGCGTGCGGATCTTTTTCAGTACATCGTCATGACGTTTAGAGAAGAAGTCAGCAACAGCCAAAGAAGATGTAACAGCCTGACCATCAACGATGGCAATTTCAGGTTGAGAGATGGTTGGGAGAGTAGTCATGGTGACAGCCCCGGTAGTCAGTTTTTTAGAAAACTCACCACATGGGACGCCAATCACAGAGGTGGTGAGACGTACAGGGTTGGCGTTACCGGAGACTACCGAACCCGGCCCGACCGAAGTCGGCCCTGTACGCCACACCATAATTTGGGCGTAGCAATGCTCATGACACGAAAAAACCGCATGAGCGCGGTTATGCTCAGTAATCAATTTCAGGACGCCAATCCCGGCACCCGCTTTATAAGGTGCCTGAACAGTGTAACGTCCCGGAATGGCAGAATCAATGTGCTGGTGGTCCTTCACACTCAACAAAATCACGCCTGAATTTCCACAAAGGACTAAAGCACTCATGCGGGTAGTCTTTGCGAAGATAGATAACGCGCTGTGTTTCTGGCTCCCAACGAATAACATGAACATAAAGTCCTCTTCCGTCACGAAACCAGCGGTTAAGTTCCTGCACAACTCGCCCCCCACAGTCAGGTAAAGTTCTCTGTGGTTACTTACAGCCAGGTGATTTGGTAATCTGCATTCATGCCGTAACAACAGGTGTGCAGCGACACTGACCACCAGCTGTTGCGACAAACGGTTATTTGCCGTTAAACTGTTCATGCGTTAGTTTCTCCACAGACACAAAACGCCACGACGCCCGGAGCTGCACACTCGCGGGCGTCACTCTTTTCTGGAGCGCAGAAAATTTTGTAGACCAGTGCCGCATGCTCCTGGAGCTTCGAAATTGACAGATACAATTCATCATTAATTGCTGTCTGCTCGTGTGGCTCCACTACCCCATCTTCGATTGCCGAACGAATCTGCTTTGAGTAACTCCCGATCTGTTCGATGACTTCCAGCAGGCGCTGGTTTATATCTGCGTTCTCTACTTCCTCAATTTCAGGAAGCGATACAAACACCCCACCAGCAGACTGTGCGACAGCATCCGCAATGTAGTGAGTGCCAGCAGCACGCTGTAAAATCATTGCCCATCCCAGCGGGAAAATCTGATCGCCATCTGCACGAAGGCGGTTGAATAAAGCGTTCTCTGTAACATCCAGCCACTCAGCAGCTTCAGCGTAACCCCCTGGCAACGCCGCGATGGTTTTTCTGACAGCTTTCACGTACCACTCAGGCTGTTTTTCCACTTTCCAGTGATGATTACCCACGGCTTACCTCCTGTTCCTGTGGTTTAACCCCATTCTGGTTTTGGCTAGATTGAAAACGTGCCGGATAAAGAATCTGCATTTCGCTGATTTCACCCTTAAAAAAATTGGCCAGACGTTCTGCAAGATCGATAGATGGAATTTGTTCCAGTCTTTCAATACGACTCAGCGTCGCTGGATTGACCTGAACGCCAGCAGCAACATGCTGCAAAGTAAATCCGTGCGCCTTACGCACATTCCGTAATGGTGATTGCATATAACCTCCACATATTGCGTGATGAGCATATTATTTCACGCAAATATTTTGCGCAAGTTGATTTGCTTAACGCGCAATAAAGAAATGTAATAAACGCATGAACATAGGAAATCGAGTCAGACAACTTCGCCAGGCGAAGAACATGAAAATCGCCGATCTAGCTGAAGCAATAGGAGTGGATGCGGCGAATATCTCGCGCCTGGAAACAGGTAAGCAGAAACAATTCACTGAACAAGCCCTGAGTAATATTGCCAGGAGCTTAGGTGTTGATATTGCTGATCTCTTTACCTCAGACGTCAAAAGTAATACTGTATGTAAAAACAGTATTAGTGAGGATGTTGCGCAGGTGAAGGATGTATTCCGTATTGAAATGCTGGATGTCAGTGCCAGTGCGGGAAATGGCCTTATCCAGGGCGGTGATGTCATTGATGTGATTCATGCCATTGAATACAGAACTGATAATGCTGTATCGATGTTTGGCGGACGACCAGCCAATCACATTAAAGTTATCAACGTTCGTGGGGACAGTATGTGTCCAACCATTGAGCCAGGAGATCTCATCTTCGTTGATGTCAGTATCAATCAGTTTGATGGAGATGGTATCTATGTATTTGGTTTTGATGATAAAATTTATGTCAAACGACTGCAAATGATACCTGACAAACTACTGGTGATTTCTGATAACCAGATTTACCGTGAATGGGGAATTACCAGCGAAAATGAACACCGGTTTATGGTCTTTGGAAAGGTCTTAATCAGCCAGTCACAAACCCTTAAGCGACACAATTAACCCTTACCTCCTCATCAATTAGCCACCCGAAGGTGGCTTTTCATTACCTATTAAATTGCATATCTCGCAATAAAACACTTGCATAATGCGCAACTTTATTTTATCTTTCTTTCCAGACCAACAAACAAGGTACTAACAAAATTTGGTTGTAACACGGCGTATGGCACATGCGTCGTTAGCGGTCTGGGGACGTTAAAGGGGACAATCCACTCCTTGCTCGGGCAAACAAACCAGGTAGCCGGAATGTGCAAGTCAATGATGATGCTGATAAGACGCCTAACCAGCGTGGCGATCCGGTTTGACGCCTGGGAAGAGACCAGGGTGCAACGATGAGGGCATTTATGGAGCCGCGACAAAGTGTGGTGCCGTAACTGGCTAAGTGCTCTCAGCGTTGTGGTAATCCGCGAAATGGCGCGGCGGTAAGTATGGCGGGGTTACTCTTTCCCCGTTGAGGACACCGGATTGTCAGGTTGACCATACGCCTGAGTGACAACCCCACCACAACAGCCACTGCTTTGGCGGTACCAGTTTGTACACTTTCTTCCGGCTGGTACCGCTCTTTTTACAAAACAGAGAAGAGCATCACCGGACGACGGGCTCATAACCCAATCCATCCGGGCGGCTGCCACCGCAGGTGTTCTTCTCTGTTTTGTGGAGAAACTAACCGCCCCTACGGGGGCATTTATGGAAATGTAATTGACTCAATAATCGCCGGACGGTGAGGGCTTCCTTTTACCCGAATTCAGCGCGGTGCAGCGCATATACGTGGAGAACAAAATGTCATTTATTAAAACTTTTTCCGGGAAGCATTTTTATTATGACAGGATAAATAAAGACGACATCGTTATTAACGATATCGCGGTTTCCCTTTCAAATATCTGTCGCTTTGCAGGACATCTTTCACACTTCTACAGTGTCGCCCAGCATGCGGTGCTTTGCAGCCAGCTGGTGCCGCAGGAATTTGCTTTTGAAGCGTTAATGCATGATGCAACAGAAGCATATTGCCAGGACATCCCCGCGCCACTGAAACGACTTCTTCCTGACTATAAACGGATGGAAGAAAAAATAGACGCCGTAATCCGTGAGAAATACGGGTTACCTCCTGTTATGAGCACGCCAGTGAAATATGCCGATCTCATTATGCTGGCAACCGAACGCCGTGATCTCGGGCTTGATGATGGCTCTTTCTGGCCTGTTCTGGAAGGTATCCCGGAAACAGAGATGTTCAAAGTTATTCCACTGTCGCCAGGCCATGCCTATGGGATGTTTATGGAACGTTTTAACGAGTTATCGGAGTTACGCAAATGCGCATGAATGTTATCGAAATGGAAGGGTTTCTTCGCGGGAAATGTGTACCGCGAGATCTGAAAGTGAATGAAACAAATGCTGAGTATCTGGTGCGTAAATTCGATGAAGTACGTGCTGAGGCTCGCAACGAGGGTATTAACTATACCGCAAGCCGTCTTGCTGCTGCTTTCAATCACGGATTTATCAATAAGCCTTTGGCTGAAGTTTTCGACGTTACACGCATGATTCTGTCAGCAAAAGAAGAGTTAGCTAATGAATCGCATCCGATTGATGGCCTGTCCGGTGAATATGCAGAGAAATCCCTTGAAGAATGGGCGGAACAGATTCGCAAAGGAGTTCAGTCATGAGCATCCGAACTGAACATGGATTTGGTCCTTCAACGGTCGAAGTCGAATGGCTTGATGATTGCCCTAAGTGCCAGCACGGCAAAGCCAAGGTAACAGGATGGTCGGTAACCAAAGATTCTTTGTGGGCGGGTGATGAGGCCGTTTGTTCCAAATGCGGTCACAAAGGTGAAATCGATGCTGATGGAGAGAATGCCTGGGTGGAATGGGACGAAATCGAGGAGGCACAATGAGCAAAATCGACATCGACACACTGGCGCTGCGTGAGGCGGCAGAACGTGCAATTCCGGCAATGGAACGCCTGTTAATGTTGCCAGTTGATGATGATCTGATAAGTGAACAGGAACTTAAAGATTACGGTGTGGATATTGATGCGCTCAACGCCTTCAAATTTCTGGCCGGACCAGAAACCGTGCTGGCGCTTCTGGATGAACGGGAAAGAAACCAGCAATACATCAAACGCCGCGACCAGGAGAACGAGGATATTGCGCTTACGGTTGGGAAGCTGCGCGTTGAGCTTGAAGCAGCAAAATCAAAACTCAACGAGCAGCGTGAGTATTACGAAGGTGTTATCTCGGATGGAAGTAAGCGCATTGCAGAACTGGAAGCACGGGAAATAAAACCAGCCAAAGGTGAAGTTCTTGTCGTTGTTTCTGGTTTTACTGGTTGCGGAAAAAGCGCCATTGCCGGGGAAATAGAAATCGCGATGAAGGCTATTGGTGTACCGGTTCAGTGGACTAATGGCGATGCGGAAAAGCGCATGACAGGAGCTGACTGGTTGACAGCGATTGAGATGTACAAACCAACAGTGCGCATCGTGGAAGTTAATGTGCCACGCGCCGCAGGCATTCGCATCAAAGGAGAGTGAGATGAACGGACAAATATCAATTGTTCGACCGGGAGCATGTGACGATCGCGAGATACGAATGATTATTCGTCTGGCGATGGGGAAAACAATAACTGCTCTCATTACTCCTGAAAATCTCGCATTAGCATTAACAGGAAAGTCAGACCTGCCAGTAGAGCTAAAGCTGCGAAATATTGAGATTAAAGTGAAATAGTTATGAATACTCTTACCAAAGAATGGTTACAGAACACGATTACCGGAATTGAGTCGATAATAGACGATAAATCGTTTGTATGTAGTGAAATAGCATTCGAAATAGGTCAGGTTAACAACATACTTACCGCATTTAAAATTACACTGGCATCGCTGGCAGCAGTATCGGATGAACGAGCAGCCTATGAATTATTTATGGAGAAGCGTTTCGGGGAATCTGTAGATCGCCGTAGGGCAAAAAATGGCGATAGAGAATACATGGCATGGGATATGGCGCTTGGCTGGATTATCTGGTGTCACCGCGCCGCCATGCTTCAGGGTAGCCAACCTGTAAGCCAAACTTACAACTTGCCAGAATTAATCGAAGGCATGGAAGTTTCCATTGATGTAAGCACTTGTGATGCTGATTTAGGTAATCGCTATTTCGGCACCGTCACCGAGGCGTTAGAACTTGATACAGCCAAGAATGGTTACATCCTCCTGGTTCAGGACGCAGAGCCAAACTTCGATGTAAATGGCAACTCTCCGGGAACTCCGGATAGTTGGATAAGCTGTAGTGATCGAATGCCTGAAAAGGGCCAGAACGTGCTTATTTCGGTGAATTTCGATAGCTCTCTGGTTGAACCGCTAATATGCTCCGCACGCTATACCGGAAGCACCTTTCGGCGCGGAGATGCAACGATTAAGCCGGGTAATGGTATTGAGCAAGCAACTCACTGGATGCCGCTACCGGAACCGCCGCAGGAGGTGAAGTGATGAACAACTTAATGATCGACCTTGAGACGATGGGGAAAAATAAGGATGCACCGATCGTTTCCATTGGCGCGGTGTTCTTCACTCCAGAAACCGGAGACATCGGACAAGAATTCTATACGGTTGTCAGCCTGGACAGTGCTATGGAGCAAGGGGCCACACCTGACGGCGATACCATCCTGTGGTGGTTGAAACAAAGCCCTGAAGCACGAGCTGCAATCTGTATTGATGATACTTTGTCGATCAGCGATGCACTCTCTGAACTGAGCCATTTCATTAATCGGCACGCAGGCAATACGAAATATTTAAAAGTTTGGGGTAACGGGGCCACCTTCGACAACGTAATTTTACGCGGAGCTTATGAACGAGCAGGACAAATCTGCCCATGGGCGTACTGGAATGATCACGATGTACGCACGATCGTTACGCTTGGGCGTTCCATCGGATTCGACCCCAAAATGGACATGCCTTTCGATGGCGAACGGCACAACGCCCTGGCTGATGCTCGTCATCAGGCAAAATATGTTTCAGCTATCTGGCAGAAGTTAATTCCTGCCACCAGCACAGAATTATGATTTTCCCGGGTGCAGCCGGTTTTGATGGAGAAAATTATGAACACCTTGTTTTTACTGATGGCTGAATTCAATACCCCAAACATTGAGCTGTCAGCTGTATGCCAAAAGTATTTCGGTATGAGCCCTAACACAGCAGAAGCGAAAGCAAATGCATGCCAGTTGCCGATCCCGACTTATCGTGTTGGTACATCACAGAAAGCAAAGCGCTGCATCAACATTCAGGATCTTGCTGAATATATAGATAAACGGCGTGAAGAAGGCAGAATTGAATGGGAGAGGGTAAGAACAAATAGGAAAATAAATAACTAATCTCACAAAAAACCCGCTTCGGCGGGTTAGTTTTCATCTTTATAATTCTGGGCAATTCGCGCCAGATAGCTCATCACATCATGTTTTCTTGCTTTTTCATGTGCATCGGGATACATAATAGCAATGAGTGAATATTTATTCTCATAAAGCTCACCTTGGACATACACAAGACAAGCATCATTATCAGGATCACCTTTCTTGCAGACCCTATCCGGTTGTGGAAGTTTCTCGGGAAACTTGTTTGGCGGTAGACAAAGATGGATATGCATCAACCCAGCCCGAAAAGCACCATAAGGCTGAGTATACGCAACGTCCCTACCGAAATAATGCGGAAGCTCACCGGTTGCTTTGTATCTCTTGAAATCATCAATGATAGAAGACTCTAGCTCCGGGAATTTGAGAAAAACTTCATCAAAAAATTCAGCTCTAGTTTCTGGATTAATAGAGACTTCTACATGCATGGTCGTCCGCTATCGGTTAGTGAAATTGCATCGATTTTAGCTTATTTGATGTGTGACTAGCTAGTGCTGCAATTCCAGCAAGATCCGCGCGCCCGCTAAAAGTAACAGTTTCTTTAAATATGCTCTTTATGTAATTGTTAAGGCGAGTGACAGATGAGCGAGCTTTAGCAATATGACGCCAGTAAACCTTCAGTTCTGACCTGATAAATTCAGGCAGAGGCGATTCAATTGTACGCTTCACTTCTTCTTCAAAAGCACGCAGGAACATTTCGCATGCCTCTGTCGTATCTGTCCCGTTTTTGGAAACAAACTCGCGAGCATCTTGGCTATTAAGATCAATCAAACAGATATAGTAGTCATCTGCTGCAATTGTTAACTTTTGCAAGATCTCCTTACCCTCTTCCATTTTGCGTGAGAATTCCTCAACAGAAGGAGAGTACTCAAAAGGTTTAGCAATCACAGGGGCTGGCTGGATGATGAACTCCTGCGCCATAGCAGCAGGACAAGCCAGAGGCCCGCACAATGCAGCAAAAGTAATGGCGTTAAACGGATTCATGGCAACCTCAACTGTTTTACTTACTAAGCAATAGCCTTAGCTATTTGGAGCAAAGTCTATAACCGCGGTTGTTTTTGGTCAATCAGATAAGGTAGCAAATGGTGCTTTATGAATAGATATGAATAGAAAGAGCAAAACTTCAGGTTCCCAATAGGCTCCCACAAAGTGTATAACTAGTTGTTTTTCAAAAACGGTACATCCTATCGAGCAT
>ERZ1673739.2605-NODE-2605-length-14606-cov-6.596729_pt1 | contig 14606 bp, 9 predicted proteins | sample MGYA00580210_ERZ1673739 | MGnify/ENA primary metagenome ERZ1673739 (study PRJEB41218, sample SAMN15661749) | gut metagenome | host: Homo sapiens | place: Canada: London | collected 2015-08-20/2019-03-30 | study: EMG produced TPA metagenomics assembly of...
CCCACCATAACTGTCTGGAAATACACCAGTCACGGATGTTCTCTAACCAGTGAAGGTAAGTACGGTCAAAATGACCTGGTACGAAACGGAGGTCACCGTTCTTTACTGCCTCGATCGCTGGTTTTGCCATCTCATTCATCTTTACGAACCACTGCTTTTTAATCATTGGCTCTACCGTAGTGTGACAGCGGTCATGCGTTCCTACGTTATGCTCATGGTTCTCGATGCGTACAAGGTAACCGCCTTCTTCTAATTCTTTTACGATAGCCTTTCTTGCCTCGTAACGATCCATTCCCTCGAACTTGCCACCGTTCTCATTGATTGTTCCATCATCATTTAAAATGTTGATTTCTTCTAAGTTATGACGCTTTCCAACTTCGAAATCGTTAGGGTCATGGGCTGGTGTGATCTTTACGGCACCAGTTCCAAATTCTTTATCTACATAAGAATCTGCAACAATTGGAATCTCTTTATTTACGATTGGAAGAAGAACCATCTTTCCAACTAAATCTTTATATCTCTCGTCATCTGGATGTACAGCGATTGCTGTATCTCCAAGCATGGTCTCAGGACGGGTTGTAGCGATTTCGATGCACTTATCTGTTCCAACGATCGGATAGTTGATGTGCCAGAAATGTCCTGCCTGATCCTCATATTCTACTTCTGCATCAGAAATAGATGTCTGGCACACTGGACACCAGTTGATAATACGGGAGCCTTGGTAAATGTATCCTTTTTCGTAAAGACGGATAAATACTTCCTGTACTGCCTTAGAACATCCTTCATCCATTGTAAAACGTTCTCTGTCCCAGTCAGCGGAAGAACCGAGTTTCTTTAACTGGCTGACAATACGTCCGCCGTACTCTTCTCTCCACTCCCATGTACGCTTTAAGAATCCCTCACGGCCAAGTTCTTCTTTATCAATACCTTCTTCTCTTAACTTATTGGTAACCTTTACCTCTGTTGCAATACTGGCGTGGTCTGTTCCTGGCTGCCATAACGCATTGTAACCCTGCATTCTCTTAAAGCGGATAAGAATATCCTGTAATGTGTTATCTAACGCATGTCCCATGTGAAGCTGTCCTGTGATATTTGGCGGTGGCATCACGATAGTAAAAGGTTTCTTACTGCGGTCTACTTCAGCATGGAAATACTTCTTATCCAGCCATTTTTTATAAAGTCTGTCCTCAATCTCGGAAGGATTGTAGGTCTTATTCATCTCTGTTGCCATGTTTCATTCCTCCTGGTTTTTATCCTGTAAATCATGCACTACAAAAAGCACATGATATTTTTACTGTTTTAACTTATTCTGCAAAAACAATACACCAGAGCAAAAAAGCTCTGACTATCATAGTATAACTTATTTGCTAATTTGTCACTAATATTTTGCCCTAAATGTCAATTTCTTTTCGAAAATCTTTCTTTAAGGCACTTATCAGTCTCTGTTTTTTCGCCAGAGCCTCTTCCGGCTTTCCATTTTCATCCAAAAATACTATTTTTCTATATTTTTCAGCCATTGCACTGTAAGCAAAATCTTCTTCAAAAGCAGCGAACTGTTCTTCAAAAGCATCCAGCAGAAAATCAGAGTCCTCAAAGGTCTTTAATTCTTCTCCGGCTGCCTCAATTCCATCGGTCAGCGCCATAATGCAATAATAATAAAATAAGGAACTTTCTTCTCCCGTATACTGATATGCCTTTATAAAATTAATCTTGGCATTCTCAAACCGGAACAGCTTTGCCGCTGCCACTCCCATATTATGATAGAGCTGTCCGACTTCTTCTTCCTTTATCTCTTTTTGCCCTAATGCTTCCTGATAATACCGTATCGCCCTTGAAGCCCGTCCTGAACTCGTAAGCAGATCTCCCATCCACTTTTTTTGTAAATAGACAGGGGCATTCATCAATCCTCTGTATTCATCAAGAATATCCCTGATTTCGTCCTCATTAAAATAATGACCTTCGCGGAACAATGCCGCAAAATACTTCATCTGATCTTTTTCCGGATCAAGCAGCTTAGATAACTGTTTCGATAGCTTATCTAAATCAAGTTCATCCCGTATATAGGTCAGCAAATCTTCTCCTGGAAGTGTATGAATATAGCAGATCATATGCTGACTCATATAATAGCAAAGTTCTTCATAGGAGAAAATCTGTATTCCTGTATCCTCAAAATAATATCCTTTTTCTCCAATCTTTCCAATACAGATTAGTGATTCTCTCATCTTCTCTACCTCTTTCTTTTTACGAAAATTCTCTGGAGCGTGTTAAAAAGTCACTCCAGATCACGAAATCAATGTAAACGGAAAGACGATAATCTTTCCTGTTGCCGGGAACATCTCCCCGAATCCCATATCTTTGAGAAGAATCACTCCCTCTGTCTGCGAAGTAAAGCTGACTTCAATGCGGATTCTTGTTGTCTTTGGCGGTCGTTTCGGAAGTCCTTTGATATCACAGGCGGCTCCCTCAATTTCATTCTCTTTCGTATTATGGTAAAAGAAATCCACTCTCTGACTTTTATCAAGAATAATATCCACACTTCCATGTGTATTATACCATTCTCTTCCAATTGAAGTAATCGGAACATACTGTGGCTTACCTGCTTCTGTTGTAACGACACCGACAGTATGGTAAACCATATCAGGCCCATCCATAAGAATCATTCCCTCATCCATCAGTTCAATCGAATGAATTCCCAAAAGACATGCTCCATTGGCATAAAGATTCTGTCCTAAAAATACTCTTCTTCCTGCACACAGATAGGTAAGTGTCTTTTTCATCCAGTTTCCCTCAAATCCACTTCCTGTAAGGAAAATGATATTCGCCGGATTCTTTACAAGGAACCGCTTCATCATCTGGCCAAAGTTCTGATCCTGCTCCGGTGTTCCTTCTGCTACGCGGTACTCATTTAAATCAATTCTTTGCTGCAATGCCCGGTATGCCTTCTGCTTTGAGCGTCTGATCTGGTCAATCAAAACATAACTAAGCTGATTATCATGATAATCTAACAAAAGCGTATTTCGGTCCCACATGATTCTTTCCTGATGAAATACATATTCTGCAAAGGCTCTGAAATGCGTGATAACCTTCACCCCATGCAGTTTCCGAAGCTCCTCACTTACTGCCGATTTGAGCTTACTCCGATTCTCCTCCGATGCATCCTCCATCGAAAAATGAACCGCCTGAAAATCAGGCCACCGAAGCCCTCCTGTCTCCATATATCTTTCAACCTGCCGCATCCCAGACTCTATATATTCTTTTTGTTCTTCTTCAGACAAGAGGAAACTTTCTTCTGTCATCTCCTCCTGTCCCTCACGGTATATGCTAAACTGTACAGAAGTACGGCCTAAGTCTATTCCGGCATATTTTTTTGTTTCCAGTTCTTCCATTGTAAACCTCTCATTCTGCTTTTTTAACTTATCTTTCTATTTACAGAAGCTTCATATACTGGTCTGCAAAAAAAGTTTTTAAAAGACAATCCTTTACCTCCGGCAAAGAAGACTCCTCAGAATCTAAATGATTCAATGTGAAGAAACGACTCTCTTCTCCGTCTCCATATTCAAAAGTTTCAAACTCTAAACCAGCCCCCTCATCTACCGGACTTCCATCCGATTCAAGACGGTATTTTACATGATCTTTCTGGAAGAAGTTCATGTGACACACATACATTCCCGGAAGTACTTCTTCTAAATGTAATTCTCTGAGAGAATATTCTTCTCCATCAATCTGGTAGCGGAGTATCACATTACTTCCCGCTCTTCCATGATAAGTAAGGAATGTCATCTCCTGATAATGAATCGGGAACGTAATCCACTGACTATATGCCTGATAAACTGGCAGATAAAATTCTTCCTGCAAAAATCCATTAATAATATAAACTGCCGTATCTTTTATCGTATCATACCAGTCTTCTCTTCCTGCAAAATAATACAGAAAATGAATTCTTGAATGTCTGTTTTCCATTCTGCCATTTACAATTTCCTGACCAATCGCCATATGCATAAAATCATTCAGTTCCATTGAACTTTCCAGTTCTTTCATGGAAGCATATTCAAGATAACGGTCAATCAGTTCGTCACCCTCATCGGTTGCATAAAATGATTCAAAGACAGGAAATACGCCCTCTGTATCATTACCAGTAAACATTACCTGCTCAAGTATTCTTCGTTCAAAGGCTGCTGTTTCAAGACCAAATCGCTTGCTTCTTTCCCAGATTTCCAACAAAGCTGCTGTCTCTCCCTTAAAATGCTTCATCAGATAGGTAAGCGTATCTTTATTGCATTTTTTACGGATAAATGCCGCATAAGTCAAAGAAAGGGTTGCTTCATCATCTTTTCCCTGATAGCACTGTGCTCCAAATGATGCCAGACGCAAAATCTTTGCCGCACCCATAATATCGCATCCATAAAGCTCAATTCCAAAGAAAGCATCTTCCATCATTCCTACTTCCATATAGTAATCCATCAATGTCTTTCTGAATTCTGTAGAAATATTCGAATAGTCAATCTTGCCAAGCCATCTTGCCAGATTCCGTTTATCCTGATGATTCTCATAATAGACAAGCATCTTTTCTACGGCTTCCACCTGCATCCACCGTGTAAAATCATCATTAAATACAATTCTCTGCAATACTGGAAGAGTCTGCTCTTTTATATTCTCTTCCATTTTGCCAGATTCCATAAGAAGAATCTTTCTATTGGATAAATTCCTGCGTATCCACTCTTCCTCAAACTGCTGTGGAGATAAAAACTCCCTTAACTGATAGTTAATATCCTTCACATAACGCTGCTCATTATTATCTACAAAATAAAGTACTGCCCTGTCGTTGTAAATCTCTACCCCGCCCGTTCCGCCGGAAAGTGGATAATACTTCTCCGTTCCAAGCTCTGGACAGGAAACATACACCCCAATAATATGTGGATTCGTGCAGATTAATTTATGGTAGAATAAAATATCACAGACAGCTTTCCAGTTATCTGGTTTCTCCAGTACTTTCTTTTGGAAACAGGTATATAAGTAAGCCAGGTGTTCATTAATTCTTCCTTTTAAAAGCTGTTCTTCTATAAACGGAAGCATCTTAGAATAGTAAGCTCCATATACTTCCTCATACTTTTCTTTATTGCGAAGCACGTTGCTATATAAATATGCCTTCTCTAAATAATCTAAACTATTGCTGTATGTAAAATAGATCAAAACTCTCTGTGGAATAAGATCATACGTCTCAAAATCCATACTGCGGATAAAGAATTCATTCAAACCAACAATCTTTAAATTGGCCTCTACCGCAAGTCTGAAATATTCATGATATTCCTTACCTGTACGATTCCCCTTAATAAGAAGAGAACAAATCACCTGTAAAAACTGCTCATCCGGCTCTACTCCATACAGTTTCTCCGCAATATAATAAATAGACTTATTGTAGTATTTGGCCTTTAAGGCAAGACGCGCAAACTGGTAGGATAATGATAAAGAAATATATCCATACCGCACACCCCAGCGGAAAATACTTATCTCAAACTTCCCGAGTTCTTCCATATAATTCGGGTTCTCATTCAAAATATCACAGGCTTCAAAATATAAAAGACTGCTGTTATTCCCCTCTTCAAATAACTGACGGATCGTATCATATTGGAGACGCTTGTTATACACATACTCTCTATCAAGATAAATAAGCATCCACAAAGCTTCTGCCTTATATTCTGACAACTCATAAAACTCCCTTATCGTAGATACTGCTTTGCTGATTGCCTCCGGTGTTCTGTAATACATTGCCTTTAAATATAAAAAGTAATTCGCTTCTAATGGCGTAAATTCGTCTCTTTGAGAAACCTTTTCTAAGAGTTCTAACAGTTCCTTTCCCTCTTCTTTTCGCTCTTCCATTAAGAAGAAATGCATTCGGTAAAGCTTCCACTCATTATCCTCTGTATATCGTGACAATTCTTCTAATACATGCCCGGAATCTTCTGCAAAATCTTCAAATGCGATACTTCCTGTTCGGAAATACAGATAGTTATGCATTAACTGTGCTCTCTTTTTCTTAAGGTATAACTTCTTCTCCTTTTCCTTAGTCAAAGCTGTCTGCTTCGCCCACCATTCTACAGAAATCTCAATATCCTGACGAACGGTATCAATATGAATGATATCACTGCCATTTAAAAGGTTCTGCTTCTTCTCAACATTAAAAAGCAGCTTCCCATCTGTAAAATCATCACTGGAAAAACGTTCCCTTGAAATCTGAATCTGACCCTTTTCACTGTAGATACTTCCCTCAACATATCCTGGCTGTGTAAGAAGTAATTCAAGCTGTGCGCTGCTATCCTCTTCTTCTAAAACCAGCTTATCTTGTGATACATCAAGAAATGAAGTATTCTTATAACCGGCAGCGGTCAGAAATTCTTCCAGAATAAGGCTTTTAGAACGACTCTTCATCAGGCTGTGATACAGCTCCTTTTGTTCTGGCTTTCCCTGAAGAAACACTTCTTCAAAATTCGGCAGGAAAAATATATCTACTGCTTCTTTTCTATTATTCTCATAAATCTGTACAAACTCTTCCATTGTAGAGATACGTCCACCCGAACTTTCCACAAACTTATGAATTACCTTAACACAGTACGGAATATTATACTCTCCGCCGTTCGTTATTAAGACAATATCTCCCTCAAAAGTATTCCCCGCGGTAGCCAGTTTCCCTTTAAAATAAAAAGGAATCTCCTGCCGGGTTCCCTCTAACCGTTCAGCCTCTGTCTCCACCTTATCGCTGGTTGTACAGACATATCCTTCTATCGGAACTTTATTCTCACTCTCGATGAAAAAAGAGTCCTTATAAACTTTCCCTTCCTCCACCTCGATATCCAGATTCGTAACGGAAAGACTTACTATCGGCGTAGCTTCACTATTTATCTGTTTTATTGTACTAATTTCTTCTTTCACGTCCATGTCCTTCCCTTTTCCATGATATGACATATTATAGCAAACATCGTATTATTTTTAAACAGATAGAAAAGCTTTTTCTTAATTTATTTTACATAAAATTCTTGGTTTTTTTATAATTTTTTCCGCCATTTTAGACAAATCACTATCTTTGTCCTTTGACAAGAAAATGCCTTCGTCTTAGTATGAGTTTAGTTATTTTATTATGTTGGTGAATTTTGCCTTCTGACTTTTGCCTATAATAAAAAAATACAAAACCAACATACGGGAGGTTAACAAATGAAAAAACTATTAATCGGACTGTCGGCTTTTTTGCTGTTTAGTCCTCTGCATGTATTTGCTGCTGAAAGTGGTCTTTCCGATACTGCACTCGGAAACACCCTTCCTATATGGAGCTGTATTCCTTTTGCTGGTATGCTTTTAAGTATTGCGATTTTCCCTTTGATAAAGGAAGAATGGTGGGAAAAACATAAGCCCTGGGTCGTTGCCTTCTGGTCTTTGCTGTTCCTCATTCCTTTTGCCATCGCTTTTGGAGGGCATGTCGCTTTAGAACATCTGATAGAGGTTACACTGGGCGATTATCTCACTTTTATTGTCCTTTTATTTGGTCTTTTCTGTGTTGCAGGTAATATCAGTCTTCAGGGCGATTTGGCCGGCAATCCAAAGGTTAATGTTGTACTTCTCCTTATCGGAACGTTACTTTCAAGCTGGATTGGTACAACCGGAGCAAGTATGCTGATGATTCGTCCAATTATCCGAGCAAATAAATGGCGTCAGCGTAAAGTACAGATTATGGTATTTTTCATTTTCCTCATTTCAAATATTGGTGGCTGTCTTACCCCTGTAGGTGACCCGCCACTTTTGATGGGATTTATGAACGGTGTTGACTTTTTCTGGAGTCTCCATCTTCTCCCTGTAATGATTATTAATGTCATTATTTTACTGTCCTTGTTCTTCCTTATTGATACAAGGGCATATAAAAAAGACATTGCTGCCGGTTTCCGCCCAGAAATGAAAACAGAAGAAAACAGAGTAAAGCTTCATTTAGACGGAGCACACAACATTCTCTTTCTTCTTATCATCGTTGCAGGTGTTATTTTAAGCGGAGTACTTCCAACAACCTTCCCTGTTTTCAGCGAAGGACTTACTATAATGGGTGTAACTTTATCCTATGCTTCCATTATCGAAATTGCGATGATTCTTGCTTCTGCTTATCTTTCCTTTAAGACAACCAAAAAGGAAGTTCGCAGCAGCAACCATTTTACCTGGGATGCGATTCAGGAAGTTGCCATTCTTTTCATCGGTATCTTTATTACGATGATTCCGGCACTCCTTATTTTAAAAGCCCGGGGTTCCAGTCTTGGACTGACTGAACCCTGGCAGTTCTTCTGGATAACTGGAGCATTATCAAGCTTCCTTGATAACACACCGACTTACCTGGTATTCTTCACAACCGCAGCCTCCTTAGGATTTAGCTCCGGTATACAGACACTGACCAGCTTTATACCACAGACAATTCTGATGGCGATTTCCTGCGGTGCCGTATTCATGGGCGCTAATACCTATATCGGTAACGCTCCGAACTTTATGGTACGCTCCATCGCAGAGGAGAACGGTATTAAAATGCCATCTTTCTTTGGATATATGCTCTGGTCACTAAGCTGCCTGATACCAGTATTTTTGATTGATATGCTGATTTTCTTCCTGTAAAGTATAGCCAATTTAGGTTGAGGGCTAAGGAGACGAAAATAAAGCCAGCTTATTATTGCGAAGATGATTGTAGTCGCTGCGAGAAAAAGATTGTAGCAAAATGTCCTTATTAAAAGTATTGATTTTGACTCAGTTGTACAAAACACAAAGTCGTCAAAATCAATACTTTTATAAGGGCCTTTTCTCATAGTCATATTCTCGCAGCTCCAGTCCATCTTCGCAATAATAAGCTGGCTTTATTTTCTATCTTTGACTCCACAAATCAGGCACATATACTTATAAAGGGAAAACTCACATATCTTTTGATTGATTTGAAGTGAAGTCTCAATCTGTATGAAAATTGTTGAATAATTCAACCAACGCAATCCCATAGAAAGCTTCCATTCAATCTATCCATAGATAACGCACCCGAAAAATTTTTCATAACTGCAACACCATAGAAAAATCCCTTTCAATCCTGCCAAAGACAGAAACCGAGAACCCCAATAGCATCCTATCTGTGGCCTGGGAGCAAAGGCTGGATGCGAGCGTGTAAGCGAACATTCAGCCTGCAGCGACGAAAGTCACAGATAGGATGCTATTGGGGTTCTCGGTTTCGTCTCCTTGTCCATTGAACAGAATTATTCATCCCCCCTAATTGTTCCATTTTCTAAAAATGGTTTTACGAGTTTTTCCCATTCATATCTCCAAAGTGTTTCGGAGCCCTTTGGCGTATCTTCCTGTCGGCCCATAAACTGGCTTAGGCGTACTTGATGTTCTTTCCATGCCTTTCCGTCTGTGGCCGCATTCAAAATAACTGGCTGAAGGTTATCCATTGTGTGGGCAAAGCGGGATTCCGGTGTGTTTTTGGCCTCAAATTCTTCCCAGATAGCTTTTAATTTTGCTCTCTGGTCTTCTGGCAGCAGGCCATAAAGTCTTTCTGCGGCTTTTTGTTCTCTTTGGGCCTGTGTCTTTTTCCCTTCTTCATCGTAAGCGTATGTGTCCCCCGCATCAATTTCTACTACATCATGGAATAACACCATAGTCATCGTTTTTAAGGTATCTATTTTTTCATTCGCGTATTCTGATAAAAGCAAGGTCATTAATGCCAGATGCCATGCGTGTTCGGCATCATTTTCTTTGCGCTTTCCATCGGATAAATATGTCTGTCTCCCGATAAACTTCTCCTTATCCATTTCGCGGATAAAGTTTATCTGCTTTTCTAAGCGCTCTGTCTGCCATTTTTCTTCTATTTCTTTTTGTTCTTTTTCCGTATTCATGGTTTGATTCTCTTTCTGTAATGTTTTCTATTTTTATTACATTTTTAATTCTAACGAATTTTTATTTTCTTCACCTTAGACCAGGCAGACCAGCTTTTTACACCGCCTTTTTTGTAGCTGTAACGAATCTGGAAATAGTATGTCTTTTTCTTTAACTTCTTTGTTGTTAAACGGCTGTTCTTTTTATTTGCCGAAACTTTTCTTGCCTTATTAAAAGACGGATTGGCTGCATATTTTACCTGATAAGTTGTTGCGTATGTCTTTTTCTTCCACAACACGGCTGCCCGTCTTCCAGAAGTATTTTTTACCCGGATATTCGTAAGCGTCTTTAATCGATATACCTTTTTTTCAGAACTGAACCTTCCGAATATTCCATTATTATAGGCCCGTACTTTATAAGTATACTTCTTTCCCTGTTTTACATTTCTATCTATGTAAGAATTAGAAGAAGCAGAGAGTACTGCTCTCCGTTTCCAGGCTCCATTATTCGTTCTTCGATACACATAATAAGATGCAGCTCCTGTAGCTTTCTTCCATGTAACCTTTATTCCACTGCCTTTATTTGATACAGAACTCAGCGTTGGCTTTAAGATTACGATATACTTTTTATTCGTAATGCCCTTTTTAAATAAATTCGTCAGAATCGGGCATCCCCTGCCATAGTACTTTTTGGCACCAAGATTCCTACAGTATAGTTCAAGTTCCCTGCAGACACCCTTCACTGATAAATTAGGCTGCATCATCTTTAAATATGCAATTGCCGCAGTAATATGCGGAGCTGCCATAGAAGTACCTGACATAGCACGCAAAGTCAAATTTCCCTTATAATCCGCACTGATAATTCCTGTTCCCGGAGCTGCAAAGTCTATTCCATTGCCTCTGTTTGAATAGTTCGCTAACCGTCCGCTGGAATCAATTGCAGACACAGCAATCGTCTTACTATAATTTGCCGGATAACAATAGCGGACATCAATGCCGCCTGTTTCCTGATTACCTGCCGCACAGGAAATTGGAATTCCCTTCTCATACGCCTTATCAATCGTGGAATCAAGATAATTATATAAATCTGCATTCGCATCAATAAATCCCATGCTTAAATTAATTACATCAGACTTTTTGGCAATGGCATATTGCAGCGCTGTCTTTATCGTAAGCATAGAAGACTGCCCTTTACTGTTTGCAACCCGTAATACTAAAAGACTGACATTTGCAGGAGTGGCATCAACAATAATGCCGCTTACATGTGTACCATGTCCAAAAACATCTGTTACATTTTTATTTCCATTGAAAAAGTTATAACTTTGCGAAGAAATTGTCCGGCCTTTAAACATCCTGTTTGAAGTATTAATTCCGGTATCGACAATCGCAACGGTAACTTTGCGTGTATACCCATAAGATGCCGCTTCCTTTTTGAGCTTACTCATTCCCATATAGTCATTACCCCAGGAATAGCTATCCACACCATCCACAATCTCCTGAGAAAGAGGAAGTCCCATAGCTGTCTCATCTAAAGAAACAACCTTATCTAAATAACATTGTGACGGTCCATAGGTCTGCTTTAATGCTTCAAAGGCAGACTCTGTATCTTCTTCTGCATCATACTGCAAAATAGTCTCGCCATCCGCTTTATTTACATAAACATGGCTTGCGCCATATGTATCTTCTACATTATCATTCTCTACAATAATTCTCTTTGTCTGATACGGTGCTGTCACTTCCAGATCACCGTCATCATTCTTCTCTACTTCATAAATTCCATCCTGCCTGTCAAGATATCTGTCCATAGAATTCTCGGTTTTCGTTATCTCCTTTGCCTTAGAGACACTGACGTTAAATTCATCTGAGACACTCTCCTGCTCTCCGTCCTTTTCCATCGAATCAGAACCTGGCGAAATAATCATCTTTTCAAAATAATCGCTTTCCCATGTATCGGATACCAGACTGGATATCTGCTTGTAATTTGTAACATCACTTGCTGTGCCTGATATTTCTGCTGCATTACTTACAGGAAAAGAAAAACTTATGCAAAGTATACAAATCATTAACACAGCGGTTGTTTTTTTCCACATATCATTCACCTCCGGGGATATTAAACTATCCCCATTTCTCTAAAAAGTGTATCTACTATTCTCTGATATTCCTCAACTGTTTTTGCCTTCTTTATCTTTTTCCCATATTTCTCACTTTCGGGGAAAAATGTAATCATATAAGACCATACTTCTTTTAACTTAAACAGGACATTCCTTCCGCCGGACATGATATGTTCATATCCATAACACAATTCATCAAGAAATGCTTTCCAGCGCACATAATCAAGTCCCTGCCTGTTTTCAACACTGGTGCTATCTCCATGTGCTTCCCTTCCACAAAATACTTCCGTAAGCTGTGGATTTGCAATCATTCCGCGTCCAAGCATAACTGCTTTAATGTCTGAGAATTTTGCGGTCAAGTTCTCAATATCCTGTGCGGTAAATAAATCGCCATTATAACATACTGGATGTTTGCTTATAGCAAGGCACTGAGCAAATGCTTCCTGATTAACCGGCCTTTTGTAGTAATCTTCTCTGACCCTTGCATGAACGATTACCTCCGAAATCGGGAATGCATTATAAACGTTCATCAAATCTATAACCTCATCTGGATTCTCCACACCCAGTCTCGTCTTAACGGATACTTCTATATTTACCTGAGAGAACACTTCATCAAAAAAGTACTTCATTCCCTCTAAATCTGCAAGAAATCCACTTCCTTTTTTCTTAGAAACTACTGTCCCGGATGGACAGCCAAGATTGAGATTAACCTCTTTATATCCAAGCTCTTCCATCATCCCTGCTACCTTGATAAAATCTGCGGCCTTATTGGTAAGAATCTGTGGTACAACAGGAATATTTTTATTATGTTCCGGCGCAATATCGTTCTTCTCTCTTGTATTTAACCCTTTTTTCGGCTTTGGTGTAACAAACGGTGTAAAATATTTATCAACACCCTGAAAAATATGCTGATGAGCATTTCTGTAAATATAGCCGGTAATTCCTTCAAGAGGTGCAGCGTAACACTGCACCTTATGTTGCTTTTCCACTATTTAAGCCTCTTTAATACTTCTACTGTATATTCGTAAATTCTCTTAGTACTGGAAATGGAAAGACGTTCCTGCGGAGTATGGATATCAAAAATATCTGGTCCGTAAGACACACAGTCAAGACCAGGCATCTTCTCAGAGAATAATCCACACTCAACACCTGCATGAATCACTTCCATTACAGGCTCTTTTTTGTACATTTCGCGGTAAGTATCTCCCATAAGAATGCGAAGTTTAGAATCTTCTACATACTCCCATGCAGGATAATCACTAGAACGATTTACCTTACCTCCAAGACTCTCTGTCAGGCACACCAGTCTTTCATAAAGTTCTTCCTTCTCACTTGCCACACTGCTTCGTACAGAGAAAGTAAGAGAAATCTCATCTTCCTTTGTTGCTAAAATACCTGGATTTAAAGAAGTCTGCACAAGTCCTTCCATGTCCTGGCTCATCTTCTGAACACCCCATGGGAATGTACGCAGCGCTGCGATCACTGCATTACCACAAGCTTCTGTCAGCGGCATCTTACCTGCCGCGCTTGCTTCATCTTCTTTAGAAACTTCTACGAAACCTTCAATAGACATATTAGCATCTGTCTTATGATATTCCTTTGTAATAATCTCCTGCTGCTCTTTTATGATATCCATAAAAATTTCTTCTTCTCCTGGAGCGAGCATAAGAATTGCTCTGGAACTTCTTGTAATCGCATTATCCTTTAATCCGCCATCCACACAGATTACGTTAAAAGCAACCTTTTTCTTTAAGGCATATAATACTCTTCCAAGAATTACATTCGCATTCGCTCCCTGTTTCTGAATCTCCACACCAGAATGCCCGCCAGTAACCCCATTCACATGAACAGAAACAACTTTGCCGCTCCAGCGTCTTCTCTCTGCTGGAAATACACACTCTACCATCATTCCGCCAGCACAGCCTACAAGGAAGTGCCCTTCGTTCTCAGAGTCGAGATTCAGCATCAGACGTGACTTTAAAGAAGAACAGTCCATCGCTACCGCACCAAGCATACCGATTTCTTCATCTACAGTAAATACTGCCTCAATTGGCGGGTGATCTAATGTATCATCATCAAGAATCGCAAGTGCCATTGCCACCGCAATTCCATCATCACCGCCCAAAGTAGTTCCTTTGGCATAAATATAATCACCGTCAATCGCTAAATCAAGTCCATCTTTCTCAAAATCAATTGTACAATCTTTTTCTTTTTCACAGACCATATCAAGATGTCCCTGAATGATCACCGGCTTAGAATCTTCATATCCTTTAGAGCCATTCTTTAAAATAATAATATTGTTACTGGCATCCTGATGATAAGCTAATCCTCTTTCCTTTGCAAAATTAACACAATAATCACTGATCGCCTTTGTATTCTTTGAACCATGTGGAATATTACATAACTCCTCAAAATAATAAAAAACTTTTTCTGGTACTAAATTATCCAAAACTCCCATTTTCATCCTCCTATATTTGCTGTTACAGTCCTTGTTTTCTTTCCAAAAATTGAATAAGACTGCCCCGACATACTGATTTTTATTATAACGCAAATCCTTGCTTTTCGCAATTTGTATCTTATGGTAAATTCACTTTTCTTCCTTGCCTGCGGCTCCCCAAAA
>ERZ1673739.2619-NODE-2619-length-14513-cov-5.642136_pt1 | contig 14513 bp, 12 predicted proteins | sample MGYA00580210_ERZ1673739 | MGnify/ENA primary metagenome ERZ1673739 (study PRJEB41218, sample SAMN15661749) | gut metagenome | host: Homo sapiens | place: Canada: London | collected 2015-08-20/2019-03-30 | study: EMG produced TPA metagenomics assembly of...
CAAAATTTTCAAACACACTCTAAAGCTGCTTCAATACATATCGACATTATTGGATGGAAATTCCAGGAAGATTTTGGTTCCGACTCCCTCCTGGGAAGCAGCATAAAGGCGATGCCCAAGTTTATGCATGATTTTATTGCTGAGATACAGACCGATTCCGGTAGCGCGATGATCATCACGACCGTTAAAACCGGTATATCCTTTTTCAAAAATCCGGGGTAGGTCTTCGGAACGAATCCCGATACCGGTATCTTCGATTACCAGTGTCACAGAAGTCTTTTTCTCCGGAGTTTCCATGAGATAAATGCGTATGTCTCCGGTGCGCGTGTACTTCAGGGAATTGGATAGAATCTGCCCGATCACAAAACCAAGCCATTTTTCATCAGTCAGTACACTCTGGGAAATACTGCTGTAAGTAAGGGTAAGTTTTCTGGAAATAAAGATTCCTGCATACTTATGGATCTGTTTTCGGATAATCTGATCCAGGCAGCAGCGGGAAAGTTTTAGATCCGAAGACATATCTTCTGTTCGAAGATATCCCAGAACCATATCTACATACTGTTCAATTTTGAACAGTTCGGAAAGTTCTTCTTTATTTTCGTCAAGGTTTTCCTGAAGGAGCAGGCGCAGGGCAAAAATAGGTGTTTTGATCTGGTGTGCCCACATAGTATAATAATCTGTCATTTCTTCCAGCGACTTCCGGCTGGCGTTTTCAATATCCATACGCATCTGATTCAGATGGTTCATGATTTCCTGCTGAATTATTTCCGATTGATCCGCAGGTGGAGCAAGTCGGGAAAGATTGATATCCGGAGCAGATGCTATAAGTGTCAGCAGGTGGATCTTATTCTTATAATGATGGAAACCTGCCATACATGCACCTGTTCCTGAAAGGAACCAGAGAATAGCAATGTACAGTATCGGCTCCGGTGGAAGGTCATACAGGAAAAAAATAATTCCTGTTAATAGAGTCGGAAGAAGCATCAGTATCATTTGAAATTTTATTTTGTTCAGATAATCTGCAAAAAGTCTCATATAATTCACCTATACCATATATCCAAGGCCTTTCTTGGTAATGATAAAATTCTTCAGTCCTTCCCCGTCCAGCTTTTTTCGCAGTCGGGTGATATTAACGGTTAGTGTATTATCATCAATAAAGCTGTCACTTTCCCAGAGTCTTGTCATGATCGCATCTCTGGAAACGGTTTTTCCGGCATGCTCCAGAAGAATTTCCAGGATACGAAGCTCATTTTTGGTGAGGTCAATATCGTGGCTCTGCCAGGTCAGGGTACATCGGGATGGATTTAATATGGCTCCGTTATATTCAAGAACATTGCCGGGAGTACCAAAAGAATAGGTACGGCGGAGGATAGCCTGAATTTTTGCGGTAAGGACGTTCATATCGAAAGGCTTTGCAATAAAATCATCTGCACCACGGCTCATTGCCATGACCATATTCATGTTGTCGGCAGCGGAAGAGATAAAGATGATGGGAACCTGGGAAATTCTGCGGATTTCTTCGCACCAGTGAAAACCGTTATAAAAAGGCAGTTTCAGATCCAGTAAAACAAGCTGAGGATTTTGGCGGGCGAATTCCGGTATGATGTTGGAAAAATTTTCCGCACAGGATACCTCATATCCCCAGGAACAGAGATTTTTTTTCAAAAGACCGGCGATTATTTCATCGTCTTCTATAATAAAAATACGGTACATGGTGTGTCCTTTCTGATAAAATTATTCTGGTAAGTTATTTTGGTTAATCATAACACGACTCTGAAAGAATGAGTAGTAAAAAAAGTTCTCATTTTCAGGGTAATTCATCCGTATTTGTTGCACTTGGAGAAGGGGTGTGTTAAACTCAAAACAGTATGAAATATAAGGAAAATATAAGGAGAATACCACAATGACAGTAAGAGAATGCTATGAGCTGATGGGAGCAAATTACGACGATGTATTAAGACGACTTCCAAGCGAGGCTATGATAAAAAGATTTGCAATAAAATTTCTGGATGATGGAACTTTCCAGGCGTTAAAGGAAGCACTGGAAGCAAAAAACGGTGAAGAGGCATTCAGAGCTGCACATACACTGAAGGGGGTATGTCAGAATCTGGGATTTGATGCTTTATATGAGCCAAGCTTTGAGCTGACTGAGAAACTCAGGGGAAAAGATACAACAGGAAGTGAAGAGCTTTTTGCGAAGGTGGAAGAACAGTATAACAGAACAACAAATGCGATCCGAATGATTGTATAACAGGAGAATACTTTATGAATTACAGAAAAGAAGATCTGCTTTTATATGCAATTACGGACAGACACTGGCTGAATGGACAGACACTGTATGATCAGGTAGAACAGGCTCTCAGGGGAGGAGTTACTTTTCTTCAGCTGAGAGAAAAAAATCTGGATGAAGCTCACTTTATGGAAGAAGCCAGGAAGATAAAGGAACTTTGTAGGAAATATAAAGTTCCTTTTATTATTAATGATAATGTGGAACTTGCGAAAGCAATTGATGCAGATGGCGTGCATGTGGGACAGAGTGATATGGAAGCCCAGGATGTAAGGGAAAAGCTCGGCCCTGATAAGATTATCGGAGTTTCTGCAAAGACAGTGGAGCAGGCACTTCTGGCACAGGAACATGGAGCTGATTATCTGGGAGTCGGAGCTGTTTTTGGAACAACGACAAAGACGGATGCAACAGAAGTATCTATGGAAATGCTTCAGAAGATTGCCGGTACAGTAAAAATTCCGGTAGTTGCCATAGGCGGGATAACAAAAGATAATGTAAAGAAATTAAGTGGCAGTGGTATCAGCGGAATTGCAGTGATCAGTGCTATTTTTGCGCAGCCGGATATTAGGCAGGCGGCACGAGAGCTTAAAGAACTGTCAGAAAGTGTCTGCGCAAAATGAAAGGATCTGGTGTATGAGAAAGGACAGGAAGATTCGTGCAGCCATTTTTGACGTAGACGGAACTTTATTGGATTCCATGCCTGTATGGCAGGATATTGGTGCGAGATATTTAGAAAGTGCAGGAAGGGAAGTAAATCCGGGGACACGCGAAGCTCTGAGTACGATGAGTCTGGAGCAGGGAGCTGCCTATCTGAAGGAAAACTATAATCTTACAGAGTCTGTTTCTGAAATTATCCGGGATGTGCTGAAGATTGTTGAAAACTTTTACAGATTTGAGGCAGAACTGAAACCTGGAGTTACAGAAACCCTGAAAGAGTTGAAAGATAGAGGCATCCGGATGGTCGTAGCTACTTCCGGAAATAAAGAACTTGCGGCTGCCGCATTAAAACGAAATGGGATTGCTGAGTTTTTTGAGAAAATTTTTACCTGTACAGAAACCGGGGCAGGGAAGGAACAGCCGGATATTTATCTTGAAGCTGCCGGATTTCTTGGCAGCAGTCCGGAAGAAACTCTGGTATTTGAAGATGCACTCCATGCAGCAGAGACTGCGAAAAAGGCAGGATTTACAGTGGGTGGAGTTTACGATGAAAGTAATGCACAGAATATTTCCCGGATGAAAAAAGTCTGTGACTTTTATTGTGAGCAAATGAACAGCAAGCTACTATGGTAAATAAATCGAAAGAATGAATGGAAAAATGTTGCAGAAAAGGGTTATAAAAACTCCCTTAATAAAGGAATCGCTCAGACGTGTTATGGTCTGAGCGATTTTTGACTTTAGAATATGTTTGGAAATCGGTTAAATACTTTTTAATACCAGCGTGTCATTGGAAGATCATTATTGATTCCCTTTGTCATCAGAATCTGGTGAAGATCGATGATTCCATTGTGGAAAGTTGCAGCGCAGGCAGATAAATATAAATCCCACATACGAAGGAAAGATTCGTCAAACATTTTTCTTTCTTTATCCAGATTCTCACGGAAGTTTTTCTCCCAGTGCAGTAAGGTTCGGTTGTAATGCAGGCGGAGATTTTCGATATCCAGGGTATGGAAATTATCTTCTGCCATATGGTTTAAAATTTCTCTCAGACTTGGGACTGTTCCGCCCGGGAAAATATATTTCTTGACCCATGGATCGCCTGGATGTTCTTTCAGAGCACTGATGAAATGAAGCAGAAATAATCCGCCAGGTTTCAGAACTTTTTCCACACAGTCAAGGAAAAGTTGATAGTTGTCACGTCCGACGTGTTCCAGCATACCAACACTTACAACACGGTCAAACTGATAATTATGTTTTGGAAGATCACGGTAATCCATCAGTTCCACTGTCAGATAATCTTCCAGTCCCTGTTCTTTGATACGGTTCTGGAATTCTTTATACTGTTCGTGGCTTAACGTGATACCGGTTCCGTGAATCTTATATTTTTTGGCGGCTTCGATTAAAAGAAAGCCCCATCCGCATCCGATATCCAGAAGGCTCATGCCTTCTTCCAGATGCAGTTTCTTTAAAATATAATCTACTTTATTTACCTGTGCCTGATACAGAGTATCATCTTCATGTATGAAGTATCCACAGGAATAGCTCATGGTTTCATCCAGCCAGAGTTTATAAAAATCATTTCCAATGTCATAATGGCTGGTTACTTCCTTTTCCTGATTTTTTTTGGATGTAGAACTGAACATGATCTTTTTCAGAGCAGATTCATTGGTTGAAAATTTGCCCATCTGACCCAGAAAATGATCCAGTGCCTCATAAAGATTTCCCTCAATATCAAGATCTCCGCGCATATAAGCTTCACCCAATGCCAGAGATGTGCTTTTTACCAGATCTGCCAGAGGAATGGCTTTTTTAAAATCTACTGTAAATGTAGGGGTGCCGCTGCCAATCTGATATTCAGAATTCTTGAACTTTACCAGGAAAGGATAGTCCGTAAAACGTTCAAGGAACTGTACCATTGCTTTTTCTTCAGTCTTCTCTTCAAGTGTTTCAAACATTATAGTGTACCTCCTTTAACTCAGCATTATGATACACCTGAAAGGTGGGATTTCGTCAAGGGGCGAATTACACAAAATATAAGCACTATACACAAAAATATTTTATTTCTTTTGTGTATAGTGCCTACTTGATTCGGTTAAAATCTTGTATGTTCGTTTACATACTTTGCTTTATATTTGGAGTACACAATAGTCTGATCTTTATATAAACCATAATATCCGGAAGCTGCATAGCTGATGGATACGGCAATCAGATAAAAAGAAACACCCTTAAATCCAAACATCTCAAATGCGATCAGAATCGAAGTGATCGGACAGTTGGTTACTCCACAGAAGACGGCTGCCATTCCGCATGCTGCACAGATGGAAGGAGATAATCCAAGAAGATGTCCCATAACACATCCGAAGGTTGCGCCGATGCAAAAGGACGGTACGATTTCGCCGCCGCGGAAACCGGCACGCATGGTCAGTGCTGTCAGAATCAGCTTCCAGAAAAAGGCAAAATTATCTGCCTCTCCGTGTTCCACAGCTTTTTCAATCAGTTCCGCACCGGCACCCATATAATCGGTGGTTCCCAGAAGAAGGGTGATGATGATGACAAGCCCTGCACCGACTACAATGCGAATATATGGATTTTTCAGCCATTTTCCATACATTCCTGCAACACCGTTAAGAACTATACAGAAAAGAATACTGATCACTGCACATCCGGCTGCCACAACACCCATTTTTAATCCTGTTTCTATGGTCAGTGCCGGAATATCCACTACATGAAAGGCTTCCGGTGTAACTCCCATTCCTGCTGCGAATCCGGAGGCTACCAGAGAAGCAATCATACAGGGCATCAGGGCGGTATAATACATAACTCCTACGCTTACGACTTCAAGGGCAAATACTGCCGCTGCCATAGGTGTTCCAAACAATGCGGAAAAGGCAGCACTCATACCGCACATAACAATTACATGCCGGTCTTCTTCATCCAGATGAATCCAGCGACCAAGCTGATTGGCAATACTTCCGCCAAGCTGAATCGCAGCACCTTCACGTCCGGCTGATCCTCCGGCCAGATGAGTAAGTGCCGTAGAAATAAAAATCAGCGGAGCCGACAGAAGAGGAACATCATCTTTGGAACGGACGGTAGAAAGTACCTGATTGGTTCCACCATCCTCTTTTCCGAATTTCTCATAGAGAAATACAATGATAAGTCCCATCACCGGAAGCAGATAAAACATCCATCCATTTTCTTTTCTATAACTGGTAACACCTTTAAGTACGAAAGAAAACAGCGTACTTGCTGCTCCTACAATGCATCCGGTTACGACTGCAAGCATCAGCCACTTGACAAGATTGGTTACATCGCGTTTTATCTCGCCTTCATAATACCGAAGTTTTCCCTGTATCTTTTGTTTTTCTTCCTGTTCCATTTCCCCCATCCTTTCTTTGGCTGCATATCTGAAAGTGCATTTTTCGTTAATGTATATGCCCCGATTTTCCGCCATATTTTGTAAAAGACATTTTTCAGATATACTCCAGAAAGCCCCGAAGGATACTTACTTCGGGGCTTTTGTCTGGTTAAGTTTTTCGTCTGAAAAAATTGTATCACATATTATTTTTCCATGCAATCTGCATGATTTAATTCATGGAATATTTTAACCGAATCAGGCAAGTTATCTGGTTCCATTTACGAAAAGCAATAAGCGATGGTGTGGAGGTACTTGGAGAGGTCATGTAATTTACAATGTCTGGGAATTGTAAAGTTCCTGTAAAATGTGTATCAAACATAGGTAAATCCTATTGTTTTCTGAAAATTTCGGTGTTATACTTCACCCGACGACTGAGGAAAGCAAAAAGAGTTCTAAAGTCTGAATTTATATTTATCAATTTTCGTCTGACTCGAAAGGAGTATATTTTATTATGAAAAGAAAATTAATTGCCGGTCTTTTAGCAGCTCTGAGTGTAACAATGGTATGTCCTGCATATGCTTCTACGGATCATTATACAGACAGCAGCGTGGTTGGTGCTGATTCCGGATGGTCTGACTGGGATAGCAACTGGGAAAACACAGCGACTGATTTTACAAAAGTATCTCTTACTCCAGGCGCAGATGATACCCAGTTAAACTTTGCATGGTACAGTGAAAAAGGTGACGGTGATGCCACTGCAATTGTACATTTCGGAACAGATAAAGATAATCTGGAAACTTTTGAGGGTACATCCGGTGATGTAGACCAGGAGCTTACCGGTGACAAGGCATATGAATATAATCATGTAACAGTAACAGGTCTGGAACCAAATACAACTTATTATTATACAGTTGAAAAAAACGGAGAGCAGACGGATGTATGTGAATATACCACACAGGGTACCGATTCTGTAAAAATCCTCTATGTAGGTGATCCTCAGATTGGTGCTTCCAAGGGACAGAGCCAGAATGGTGCAGATCTTGTGAATGAATCCGGTGCTGCCAACACAGCAGCTGAAAATGATGGATTTTCATGGAACCGTACTCTGAATACAGCACTTTCTGAAAACCCGGATGTAAACTTTGTGATCTCTGCCGGTGACCAGGTAAATAAAACAGGCGAACCAAAAGAAGAAGAATATGCTTCCTATTTAAGCGCAGAGGCTCTTACAGGTCTTCCTGTTGCCACTACAATTGGAAACCATGATTCTCTGAATCCGGATTATTCTTATCATTTCAACAATCCGAATGCTACCGAAAACGGAAAAACAGCTGCTGGTGGTGACTACTATTACAGCTACGGAGAAGGACTGTTTATTGTCCTGAATACAAACAATTATAATGTAGCAGAACATCAGAATACAATTGAAGAAGCAGTGAAAGCTTATCCGGATGCAAAATGGCGTATTGTAACTATCCATCAGGATATTTACGGTTCCGGACTGGATCATTCAGATACAGATGGAATGATTCTTCGTACACAGCTGACTCCTGTCTTTGATGCAAATGATATTGATGTGGTTCTCCAGGGACATGACCATACTTACAGCCGTTCCAAAATGCTTTACGGTGATGGACAGACTCATGAAAAATATGAGTTCAGCCTGAATGAAGACGGAACTGATTATGACTGGGATCACGCTACCAATGTAGATACTCAGGAACAGATCACACTTTTCCCTGAAGAAGGTGATACAGATGCACAGGCAGCTCTGGATGCTTTCCATGAAGATAATAACTGCTATACCATTGAAGATGTAGAGGGAGATACAGTTATAGATCCACAGGGAATCCTTTATATGACAGCCAACTCTGCCTCCGGTTCCAAATACTATGAACTGCTTTCTACTCAGCAGGATTATGTTGCAGCCCGCAGCCAGAACTGGCTTCCAAGCTATTCTGTTATCACTATGACAGCTGATTCTTTTGCAATTGAAACTTATCAAATCACAGATGATGGAAAAGCAGAAGCAATTGATGATACATTTACAATCAAAAAAACAGGATCTGAGGATGCTGATACATCTGCTGACACCACAGATGCATCTTCTGAAAGCACTGCTCAGTAAAACTGGCATTTGCTGAAACTGATACAGTGAAACATTTGAACTTTGCCGGACTGTTTAAAGAGAAAAAAGCAGTCCGGTATCTTATTTATCTGCTTTTTGTCTGTGCGTTCGCTGTTTTTGTCATCCGGCTGAATCAGGTGGAGAAAACAGAACTGGTAGTCCGGACGGGTCAGACGTTTGAAAAAGCGGAAGTAGTAGAAATTCTTGAAGATAATCTTGATGCCAGTGGCTCCCGTATAGGGGAACAGAAAGTCCGTGTTCATATGCTTACAGGGGCGAGAAAAGGGGAAGATCTGGATATTACAAGCAGCTCCGGCTATCTTTTTGGCGCGGCATGTAAACCTGGAATGAAAGTGATTGTTATGCAGAGTATTGCAGGAGAAACAACTATTGCCAGTGTTTACACGCAGGACCGTGAAGGAGTCATTTATATTTTTGCGCTTCTCTACCTTCTGGCATTGTGCGTAATTGGAGGAAAACAGGGAATCAAAGGCTGCCTGGGGCTGATCTTTACTTTTTTCTGTGTGATCTTTGTGTATCTTCCACTGGTATATCTGAAGTGTTCTCCTTTCTGGGCGGCAGTGTTTGTGTGCTTCCTTACGACACTGGTTACGATGTATCTTATTGGAGGGGCTTCCAGGAAAACAGTTTCTGCAACCTTTGGCACGCTGGCAGGCGTTGTTCTGGCAGGAATCTCGGCCTGGTGTTTCAGTAAAGCTTCCGGAATTACAGGATACAATGTTTCAGATATTGAAACACTGATGACTCTTTGGAATACCAACCGTATTCAGGTAGGCGGTCTGCTGTTTTCAGGACTTCTGATTTCCTGTCTGGGAGCTGTCATGGATGTTGCCATGTCCATCAGCAGTGCGATTGATGAAATTTACAAACAAAATTCTTCTCTTTCACGAAAAGAACTGTTTAAAGCCGGTATGCGCGTAGGCCGTGATATGATGGGAACAGACAGTAATACATTAATCCTGGCATTTGCGGGAAGCAGTGTAAGTACCCTTCTTCTGGATTATGCATATGATCTGCCTTATCAGCAGATCATTAACTCCAACAACATTGGAATTGCCATTATGCAGGGGCTTGCCGGAAGTTTCGGTATTGTACTTTCTGTACCTCTGACTGTGCTGATCTGTACACTTTTGTTTCATAAAAAAGAAACGGCAAGATAACTGTTTATATTTTTGAAAAATAAATAACGAATAAAACATAGAGAAAGAAGCGGATGAAATTTGCAGATTCCGCTTCTTTTTATTTTTGCCGGGAATATCAGATATGTTTTGGTTTTGGGATTGCGATGTGAAAACAGAACTGTTAAACTGAGAGCAGAGTGTGCTTGAAAACAGCTTTCTGCAAGGTGCTAAAGATTGCGGGAATGAACTTTCAAACACATTTCAGGGTATGTCTGAAAAAAATATAAAAAATTCAGATGTATGCACAAACGCAGAAGGAGGAAAGATGTTTTGGCAAAAGACAATCAGGGATTACAGGCAGATAATCCCCTTGGAAGTGCTCCGGTTGGCGGATTGATCATAAAGTTTGCGATTCCTGCGATCATCAGTATGCTGGTCAGTGCGCTTTATAATATTGTAGACCAGATTTTTATCGGGCAGGGAGTGGGAATGCTTGGAAATGCAGCAACGAACGTAGCTTTTCCGGTAACTACCATAGCCACTGCAATGGCTCTGCTTCTGGGAATCGGAAGTGCGTCTAATTATAATCTGGAAATGGGAGCCGGAAGAGAAAAGAAAGCCAGTGGGATTGCAGGTACAGGCCTGTCTTCACTTGTGATCGGAGGGATTATACTGGCAGCAGTGGTACTGTTATTTCTGAAACCGTTATTGACGTTATTTGGAGCAACGAAAGATGTTATGCCGTATGCAGTGGACTATACGGGAATCACTGCACTGGGACTTCCGTTTTATATTCTGTCTGTTGGCGGAAATCATATCGTAAGAGCAGACAGAAGTCCTACTTATTCCATGACATGTGTGCTGACAGGTGCTGTAATAAATACCATTCTTGACCCCATTTTTATTTTTGTATGCGGATGGGGGATTAAAGGAGCAGCCTGGGCCACAGTGATCGGACAGGTGGTATCCGGGCTTTTAGTGGTATTGTATTTTTGCAGATTCCGGAAAATGTATCTTACGAAAGCCATGCTGAAGCCAGAGTTTGAATACCTTGGTTCTATTATTTCTCTTGGCCTGGCGGCATGTATCAACCAGATCGCCATGGCAATTGTACAGATCGTATTGAATAATATCCTGCGTTATTACGGTGCAAATTCTGTTTACGGAAGTGATATTCCAATTGCCTGTGTCGGGGTTATCTCAAAGGTAAATCAGGTATTTATGGCAATCTGTATCGGAATCTCTCAGGGATGCCAGCCAATATGGGGCTTTAATTACGGAGCATTAAAATATGACAGGGTTCGGCAGACGTATCGCTATTCTGTAACAGCGTGTACAGTGATAGCAACTTTGTTCTTTGCCTGTTTTCAGTTATTCCCCCATCAGATTGTAAGTATTTTCGGAACAGGAAGTGATCTGTATTTTCAGTTCGCGGAACGCTATCTGAAAATTTTTATGTTTATGACATTTGCAAATGGAATCCAGCCTATGTCTTCCGGATTTTTTACCTCTATTGGAATGGCAAAACTGGGTATTGTGATGTCACTGACCAGACAGGTAATCTTCCTGCTGCCACTGATCATTCTTTTTCCATTGTTTATGGGGATTGATGGAATCATGTATGCAGGACCGATTGCAGATGCGGCGGCATTTATTCTCGCTGTACTGTTTGCAAGAAGAGAACTTGGGAAGATGCGTGCAATGAACTATTAATAAACTTTCCTTTTTTTGATGATTTCATCTTCGGTAAGAAGATAGAAACAATCCAGAAGCTCTGCCTGGAAACTTCCAGGGCCGGAGCTTCTTTTTTAACTAAATCAAGCGAGCAGCGAATTGCGAACTTCCGCCTGACTCAAATCAGGTAGTTTTTTGTGAATGGCACATATCCACCTGACTATGTTCTGGATGAGAGTACGATAATGTTGCGAAAAAGTCAATGAAAGACAGAAAATACAGAGTGAATACGTTTTCACAAAAGAGAAAAAGAGAGTAAAAAATCTTATTATCTGACAAAAACAAATGGTTTCCGGAAGAAAAAGCCCCGGATCTGACTGAGAAAATGAAGGAATCAAAAGGACTTTCTGATGATTGATCCAAAACAGTGAAAACGTTTTCAAATATTCATATTTTATTTATATGAAAACTATGTTTATAATGTATCATCAACAAAAGAACAGAAGAGAAAAATTTTTACATTTAAAGGAGGATGATTATTATGAACAGAAAAATCAGATTTGGGGCAGCAGTTCTTACAGCAGTGGCTACACTTGGAAGCTTTACAGGCAGCAGTGTTTATGCGGCAGACAGTGTCAGCATTACAAATGTTTCTTATGATCCGACCAGAGAGTTATATGAACAGTATAATAAAATCTTCCAGGAACACTGGAAAGAAGAGACAGGTCAGGATGTAGATATTACACAGTCTCACGGTGGTTCCGGTAAGCAGGCACTGGAAGTTGCAAACGGACTGGAAGCGGATGTGGTTACTCTGGCACTGGAATATGATGTGGATGCAATTGAAAATGCAGGACTGATCGATGAAGGATGGGTTGATGAATTTCCGGAAGACAGTTCCCCGTATACTTCTACGATTGTATTTCTGGTAAGAAAGGGAAATCCAAAGAATATTAAGGACTGGGATGATCTGGTACAGGATGGCGTAGGTGTGATCACACCAAATCCAAAGACTTCCGGCGGAGTAAGATGGAATTATCTGGCAGCATGGGCATATGCAAAAGAAAAATATAACGGAGATGAAGATCAGATTAAAGATTTTATCAAAAAACTTTATCAGAATGTTCTGGTACTGGATTCCGGAGCAAGAGGAGCTACCACTTCTTTCGTAGAAAACGGACAGGGAGATGTGCTGATTGCATGGGAGAATGAAGCATATCTTTCCGTACAGGATTACCCGGACGATTACGAGATCGTAACTCCAAGCATCAGTATTCTGGCACAGCCGTCTGTTGCAGTGGTAGATGCGGTTGTAGATGAAAAAGGAACCAGAGATGTGGCAACAGAATATCTTAATTACCTGTATTCGGATGATGCGCAGAGAATTGCGGGAGATAATTATTACAGACCATCTAATGAAGACATTCTGAAAGAATATGCGGATGTTTTTGATCCGAACATTAACCTGGTAACGATTGATGATTTTGGCGGATGGAAAGAAGCGCAGGAGACACACTTTGCCGATGGTGGCGTATTTGATGAAATCTATGAAGGATAAACAGTATGTCGATTAAGGAAATTGCGAAACGGGCGCAGGTATCACCTGCGACCGTTTCCAGGGTATTAAATAATCCGGATTATAAATGTTCGTCCCCTGAGATCAGAGAGCGAATCCGAAGGGCAGCCATAGAATTAAATTATGTACCAAATGAAGCCGCCAGAAAGCTGAAAACAGGAAACAGTGCTCTGTCAGAGAAAACCTGCTATATTAATATTTTGATTACAAGGACAGACTCTGCCCACATTGATCCTTTTTTTGATGAACTGCTCAGGGTGGTAGAAACAGAAATTCATAAGAATAACTGTATACTGTCCCAATTATGGTACAGAGCTGTTTTTTCTAATGATAAGAGATGCAGAAGGGAAAATATAGCAGATCTCATTGAAAAAATGTATGAACAGACACAGGGACGCTGTGATGGCCTGATTATTATTGGAAAGTGTAATAAAGAAGCACTGATGCTTTTTCAGAAAAAATATAAAAACGTAGTATGTGTAAATCGAAACGCATCTTATGGAATCGTAGACGAAGTGGTATGTGATGGAGAAAAGATAGCGGCTATGGCGGTGGAACATCTGATTGAACTGGGCCATACGAATATCGGATATATTGGAGAATGCCATAATGAAGCAAGATACCGGGGATTTCTGGAAGCACTTCATAATCACCATCTGGATCTGGACCCGGATTTTGTGGTTGAGACAGACCAGACGGAAGCGCAGGGGTATGAGGCTATGGAACGTCTGCTCACTCTGCCTGATTATCCCACGGGCATTTATTGTGCCAATGATATTACAGCAGTGGGAGTGCTGAAACTGTTAAGCCGCAGAAAAAATCTGTATATGCCTTCAGTGATTGCCAGTGATGATATTGAGCAGTCTCAGTTTACATCACCTATGCTGACAACGGTACATCTGCCAAAAGAAGATATGGGGAAGTTTGCAATCTGGCTTTTACTGGACCGGATGAATCATGGGCATAAAGCGGTAGCAAGGATGGAACTGGAATGTAAACTTATGATAAGAGGAAGCTGCACACCTGCGCAGGAAAACGGATGGAGCGACTATTGCATTTAAACGAAAAAATTAACTATAACTTCCTTTTGGTTCGTGTTATGATATATGGATAACCTGATAATACAGGGGAACAGAAAGGAAGGATCGTTTATAAATGAAGCAGGAAAATTATATAAAAGGTATGGTAATGATCATCCTGTCGGCGTTTTTCTTTGCATGTATGAATGTAAGTGTGCGTCTGGCAGGAGATTTGCCGTCTGTAGAAAAAAGTTTCTTTCGGAATCTGGTAGCAGCAGCATTTGCGGCAATTATTCTGTGCAAAAACCGTACAGTACCAAAGGTAGAGAAGAAATACTGGGGTCCATTGTTCCTGAGATGTATCTGTGGAACACTGGGAATTTTGTGTAACTTTTATGCGATTGATCATCTGCTGGTTGCGGATGCATCTATTTTAAATAAGCTGTCCCCGTTTTTTGCCATAGTATTTTCGTTTCTTCTGCTGAAGGAGAAGATTAAAACGGCACAGGCAGCGTGTGTATGTCTGGCTTTTATCGGCTGTCTGTTTGTAGTGAAACCTGGATTTCATAATGCCGCACTGATTCCGGCACTGATTGGAGTCTGCGGTGGACTGGGGGCCGGAATCGCGTATACAATGGTGAGGGTTCTTGGAACACATGGAGTAAAGGGACC
>ERZ1673739.2642-NODE-2642-length-14391-cov-7.254604_pt1 | contig 14391 bp, 10 predicted proteins | sample MGYA00580210_ERZ1673739 | MGnify/ENA primary metagenome ERZ1673739 (study PRJEB41218, sample SAMN15661749) | gut metagenome | host: Homo sapiens | place: Canada: London | collected 2015-08-20/2019-03-30 | study: EMG produced TPA metagenomics assembly of...
TGCTTATGTCAGTGGGAGTTAAAAGCTCCCACTGACAGGTCGCAAAGCGACTGCATTCATGAGCAAGTAGTGAAAGCGGATTGCGAATGTCCGCTTTACTATATTTTTAAATATATTCGATGGTATTCTAGTGACATCTTTTGCCATGATAACGCATTTAAATAAAAAAGTCAACACTTTAAAGTGTAAAAGTAAAACGATCGATCAGAAGGAACGGCTATCTTAAAAAATTACACCTACAATAGTATTATCATGCCGTTTCTACATATTATTTGTAGTGATTACTTTCTGATAAAATGTCATGTTGTGAGAAAATATTGATAAAAGTTGTGCATTTTTTATAAAAAGGTTGCAAAAAAGAGAAAAGTTTAGTAAAATATAACCATGATTTTTTTATGTATTGGAGGAAATGACATGAACGTTTATACTACTGACAAGATCCGCAACGTAGTTTTACTGGGACATGGGGGTTCTGGAAAGACAACAATGGTTGAGGCAATGGCTTACCTGTCCGGAATTACCAATCGTATGGGAAATGTCACAGATGGCAATACCATCAGTGATTATGATAAAGAAGAAATCAAACGTGGTTTTTCCATCAGCACTTCTGTAGTCCCGATCGAGTGGAGAGAGACTAAGATCAATCTGCTGGATACCCCGGGATTTTTCGATTTTGTCGGTGAGGTAGAAGAAGCAGCAGCTGCAGCCGATGCGGCAATTATTGTGGTAAATGGTAAAGCCGGCGTAGAAGTCGGTACACAGAAAGCATGGGAGATTTGCGAGAAATATAATCTTCCACGTATGATCTGGGTTACAAATATGGACGATGATAACGCAAGTTTCCGTCAGGTAGTCGTAGACTTGCAGGAATTATACGGAAAGAAGATAGCTCCGTTACATTTACCAATCCGTGAAAACGGACAGTTTGTTGGCTATGTCAATGTCATTCAGATGAAAGCAAAACGCTGGAAAGAGGACGGAACCGTTGATAAGACAGATGTTCCGGATTATTCTTTCGAAAATCTTGAGATCTGCCGTGAAGCATTATTAGAGTCCGTTGCAGAGACAAGCGAAGAATATATGGATCGTTATTTCTCTGGTGATACCTTCTCCGAGAATGAGATCCGTCAGGTTTTACATACCAACGTATGCGATGGCAGTATGGTTCCGATTTCCATGGCTTCCGGTACAATGGCAAAAGGTATCTACACCTTACTGGATGATATTGTAAAATATTTGCCAAGTCCGGAGAAAAAACAGTGTAAAGCGATCAATGTGAAAACAAACGAAGTATACGATGCAGATTTTAACTTTGCAAAGGCAAAGAGTGCATATATTTTCAAAACCATCGTGGATCCGTTTATCGGAAAATACTCTCTGATCAAAGTGACATCTGGTGTTATTAAGACAGATGATGTGATGTACAATGAAGAGCACGGTATGGATGACAAAATCGGTAAATTATATGTACTGCGCGGAAACAAACCGGAAGAAGTACCGGAGCTGCACGCCGGCGACATCGGAGCACTTGCAAAATTAAATAAAGTTGTGACAACCGATACTCTGTCCACGAAGGCAACACCGCTTACCTTTATCAAGACAGCAGTATCCAAACCATATACATACATGAGCTACAAACCGGTAAACAAAGCCGATGTGGATAAAGTTTCTCAGGCATTACAGAAAATGATGCAGGAAGACCTGACACTGAAAGCTGTCAATGACAGTGAGAATCATCAGTCTCTGCTGTATGCTATCGGTGATCAGCAGCTGGATGTAGTGGTAAGCAAATTAAAAGAGAAATACAAAGTAGAGATTGCATTAGAACAGCCGAAGGTTGCATTCCGTGAGACTATCCGCAAGAAAGCAGATGTCGAGTACAAATACAAAAAACAGTCCGGCGGACATGGACAGTATGGTCACGTTAAGATGACATTTGAACCATCCGGCAATCTGGAAGAAGCATATGAATTTGATCAGATCGTAGTTGGTGGTGCTGTTCCGAAAAACTACTTCCCGGCTGTAGAAAAAGGTATTCAGGAATCCGTAGAGCGCGGACCGCTGGCAGGTTACCCGGTAGTGGGTGTAAAAGCTGTATTATACGATGGATCTTACCATCCGGTAGATTCCTCTGAGATGGCATTCAAGACCGCAGCAATCCAGGCATTCAAAAAAGGATTTATGGATGCTTCACCGATTCTTTTAGAGCCAATCGCTTCAGTAAAAGTATTGGTACCGGACAAATATACCGGTGATATTATGGGAGATTTAAATAAACGCCGTGGCCGTGTACTTGGAATGAATCCGGTAGAAGGTGGAAAACAGGAGATCATCGCAGATGTACCGATGTCCTCCCTGTTTGGCTACAACACTGATCTTCGTTCAATGACCGGCGGCAGTGGAACTTATGAGTATGAGTTCGCACGCTATGAGCAGGCACCGTCTGATGTACAGGAAAAAGAAGTGGCTGCGAGAGCAGAAGTGTAAAATTTAATATTTGAGAAAAAAGGAAACATTTACCTTGTCAGCTAACAATTGCTTGTCGAGGTAAATGTTTCCTTTTTTTATTTCGGTAATGTAAATTTTTTATTCATTACACGATTCAATACACGAAAAGAAAGTTTGTTGACATTGCAGTACGCATCTATTATAATGGGATTTAATAAAAATACTTTTGGTATACCAAGAAAAACCAATAAGAATGAAACAAACAGCATAAAACAAAAACAAACGAACAGGAACTTTGTTTTTAGGATTATTAAGGAGGGAAAACTGGTGAAAAATGCAAAAAACTTTTTCTCATCACTGGCAATTTCCGGGTTGGATCAGGTGACAGCAAAGCGTAGATATCTGACAAAATGCGAGCCGAAAGTTATGGAAATCGATGACGAAGAGAAAATTGTAAAAACAGCCTGTCGTGCCTGTATCGCAAACTGTGGTGTCCTGGCGCATGTGAAAAATGGTCGTGTTGTGAAACTGGAGGGTAATCCGACAGATCCGATGAGCCAGGGACGCATGTGTGCCAAAGGTCTGTCCGGTATTCAGGCACTGTATCATCCGAACAGAAACAAATATCCGCTGCTTCGCGTTGGTGAGCGCGGAAGCGGACGCTGGAGAAGAATTACATGGGATGAGGCGCTGACCCGTGTGGCTGAGAAAGCCATGGAGACCCGTGAAAAATACGGCGCAGAATCTCTGTTCTGTACCACTGGCGGCGGTGGAAATCCGGAAATCTGGAGTATCGCCCGTTTCTGTAATATTTTCGGTACACCGAACTGGTACGAGCCGGGCTGTGCGCAGTGTTATCTGCCGCGTGTACTTTCCTGTGCCATGATGTATGGTGGCGCGGATTCCAGTATTGCGGATTCCAATGCGCTGGAGCTGTATGATTATGAAAATGCCAAGATCAAATGTCTGGTGCTCTGGGGCGCAGGTCCTGCTTATTCTGCACCGGCCAGCGGTGGCCGTATGGTCAACGAACTGCGTGCAAAAGGGGTAAAAACAATCTGTATTGATCCGCGTTTTACACCGGATGCGGCAAAAGCAGATATCTGGCTGCCAATCCGTCCGGGGACAGACGTTGCCCTGCAGATGGCATGGATCCGATACATTTTAGTAAACCGCAGATACGATGAGGAATTTGTGACACGCTGGACGAACCTGCCATATTTGGTAGATGTGGAGAGCCGCTATTTTGCCCGTGCGAAAAAAGGGGAAAACGGTGCGCCGGATACATTTTATGTATGGGATGAAAAAACAGATTCCATGCAGCCAATGGAGTATCCGTTCAATGAACAATTATCTCCGGCGTTATGGGGTACTTACGAGGTAGATGGAAAAGTATACAAGACAGGTATGCAGTTGTTATCTGAGCGCTGTGAGGAGTTCACACTGGAGAAAGCTGCGGAAATCTGCTGGCTGGATGCAGACCGTATCAAAGCTGCCATTGAAATGTATTTGGAGAATGCTCCAAGCGGCATTTGCCTTGGTGTGGCTACGGATCAGACACCGAACTCTGTGCAGGCTGCCATGGCTGCGGATACCATTGATTTCCTGATGGGTAATCTGGAAAAACCGGGCGCACTGATGCAGCGGTTCCGTACCAGCGGCGTGCTGAAGGTGCCGAACTATCCGGTTCCGGTTGCGTTGAAATGTCTGCCGCCGGAGCAGTTGAAGAAACGTCTGGGTGGAAGAGAACACAAGGGCTTAAGTATCTGGTATGCAGGTCATCCGGGCAGCGTACTGAACGCAATTTTGACAGAGAAACCGTATCAGCCGAGAATGTGGATCGACCGTTCCGGAAATAAACTTGGTGTACTGGCGGAATCCGGTCGATGGGCAGAGGCAATTGAGAAGCTTGATTTTATCGTACATATGTATATGTATCCGACTTCTTTTTCCTGCTACGCAGATATTTTACTGCCGACGGAAGAGTGGCTTGAGACGGATATGATCGTGGAGACCTGCAATATGCTGGTGGCAAGACAGCAGGTGGTTCATCTCTGGGAGACTATGGATGAGACACTGATCTGGTCCCGTCTGGCAAAAAAATGTGCAGAACTTGGTCATGAGATGTGTCAGAAATCCTTCGATCCGGAATTTATGGGCGATCAGCTTCCATACTGGGATTCCATGGATGAATTCTTCGACCATCTGACACCGGCCATTGGTATGACCTGGGAAGAAATGAAGAAAAAGGCGCCATTCGAGTATATGTCCAAGGAAGAATGGAAGAGCTATTATGTATACAAACAGATTGACGAAGCGACAGGGCTGCCGAAGGGCTTTGATACACCTTCGAAGAAGATCGAAGTCTATGTGGAGAGCATGATCACACTGGGAAGAACCGGTCAGCCGTTCCTTCCAATCGAGTTTGCACCGGCAGATAAGGATTATGAGCCGCTGCCGTATTATCTGGAGCCGGTGGAGAGTCCGGTGCGTGATGACGATACGGCGAGGGAGTATCCACTTGTTATGACAAACGGCCGTGTGCCGTTCTATCATCATTCCACACTGCGTAATGCAGCAGCTATGCGTGAACTGTATCCGGTTCCGGAGATCTGGATTTATCCGGATGTGGCAAAAGCGTATGGCATCGCACCGGGAGACTGGGTCTGGGTAGAGTCCAAACGAGGCAAAATCCGTGCAAAAGCGCTGGTTACAAAAGGCATCAATCCGGGAACCGTATGCATGGAGCGTTTCTGGCATCCGGAGACGATGAACACCAAGACACACGGATGGCAGGAGACAAATGTGAATGTATTGTCAAAATCCACCGCTCCGTTTAATGATGTCGTTGGTACACATACACTCCGTGCTTATCAGGTGCGTATTTCCAAAGCGGACAGTGCGCCGGAAGGCATCTGGCAGAAACCGGAAGACTTTGTAAATTGGCTTCCGTTAGGCAAAGCATAAGCTGATAAATAATTTAAGCGCCAATTTACAAATGCTCCGCAAGGATTGCAGAAATGAACAAAGGAAGATATCAGCTTTGCTGATGTTCATTTCGCAACAAGATTTGCGGGCAAATCTTGAATGAATTGGCTTCCATTAGGTAAAGCATAAGGAGGAGCGAGGAGGCAGAGGAATGAAACAATATGCAATGGTTGTAGAAGTGGACCGGTGCATCGGCTGTAAAGGTGGATGCCAGGTTGCCTGCAAGACTGAAAATGAAGTGGCTCTGGGCCGTTCCAGAAGCACATTATATCATATGGGACCGACTGGGGTCTATCCGGATCTGCAGATGTATTTTCTGCCGGTAATGTGCCAGCAGTGTGAGGATCCGAGTTGTGTGGATGTGTGTCCGACAGGCGCATGTTACAAGGATGAAGAGGACGGAGTGATCCGCATTGATCAGGACATCTGCATCGGATGTCAGAGTTGCAGGAAGGCATGTCCGTTCCATGCAAATAATTTTAATAAAGAACTGCGTGTCATGGATAAGTGTACCGGCTGTGCGCAGCTGCGGGAAAAAGGCGAGGAGCCGGTTTGCGTGAAAAATTGTTCCGGTCGCGCACTGCATTTCGGGGATATCAATGATCCGGAGAGCGAAGTATCCAGAATTCTGGCAGAGAATGAAGGTCATGTATATACATTGAAGGATGATAACGGAAATCATCCGTCCGGGCGTTTTATTTTGAAAAAACAGAACTGGATCGATATGCTTCCGTTTGAATTTGAGGAAGCACTGCGAAATGGTATTTATGAGGAGCCGGAGAGCGAAATGGCTCACAAAATTTTTGAAGATCATTTCCAAAAAGCCAAAGTCGTGCACACGGAAATGAATGAAAAAAAGGAGGCCAAAGAGGGATGAAACAGGTGGAATTAAGAAAACAGCTGGCAAAAGCCAGAGCAGGACTTTATCGTTTCCTTGGCGGTCTGTACATCATGGAAGTGGATGCGCAGACGCTGGCCAATATGAAGCAGATGCAGTTTCCGACAGATTGCGAAAATCCGGAGCTGGCTGAGGCTTATGCGTGTATGGCAAAGGCCATCGCAGATCTGAAAAATGAGGATCTGGAGGATGTAGCTGCGGATTATGCGAAGACATTTCTGGCAGCAGGAGAGGCTACCGGTGTGGCGGCGTTTCCGTATGAGTCTATTTATACAAATAAAAAACATGAGATCGGCGGACGTACCGAGCAGGAGACATTGGCTTTGTATGCACTGCACGGATGGGAGCCGAGCAAAGATATGTTTCGCACCATGAATGACCATATCGGTCTGGAACTGGAATTTATGGCAGTTCTGTGCGAGGAAGAATTACTTGCCTGTCAGACAGACAATGCGGATCGTGTGGCAATGTCAAACCGCGATCAGAATGAATTTTTATGTAAACATCTGAAATGGACAGGAGCTTTCTGCATGGATATCAGCAAATATGCGCAGACAGAGTTTTATCAGGCAGTTGGAAAACTGACAAGTGTATTTCTGGAGCAGGAGAAAGAAATGCTGGCAATGGGAGGTGCAATATGGGATATCGCGTAGATTTTGACAAGATGAATGATATTCTGGCTGCCTGGTCAGAAGCTTACCATATTTTTGCTCCGGCATGGGATCAGAGAAAGAAAAAAGTGCGCTACCGTGAGATTAAAACCATTGATCAGATCGTGCTGGATCGTCAGTCAGATTTTTCACCGAAGGAAGTGTATTATCCGGTATCGCAGACGATGTTTTATTTTACCGATACAGATGTGACAGAGAGTGAACTGGCAGACGATAAGGGAGTTCTGATTTTTGCCCGCCCATGTGATATCAACGGAATGGCACGTCTGGACTGCATTTTCATGGAAAATGGCGGTCATGCGGATTATTTTTACGCAAGACTGCGGGAAAAAGTAAAAGTGGTTATGCTGGAGTGCCGGGAGAGTTTTGCAGATTGCTTCTGTGTTTCCATGGGAACAAACAAGACAGAGAAGTACGATGCAGCTGTCCGCATTACGGAAAATGAAGTGCTGGTGGATGTAAAGGATGCTGCACTTAGCAGTGATTTTTCATCTGTATCAGCCTGCAATTTCACACCGGAATATGTACAGGAGAATCAGAAAAAACTGCACATTCCGCAGATCACAGACCGTAGTATGTTAAAACCGATCAGTGATCTGGAGTATTGGAATCAGTTTGATGAAAAATGTATGTCCTGTGGCGGATGCAATACTGTCTGCGGAACTTGCAGTTGTTTTGATACGGTGGATGTCATTTATCAGGAGGGAAGCCGAAGCGGAGAACGCCGCAGAGTCTGGTCTTCCTGTATGCTGGAGACGTTTACAGAGACTGCCGGTGGTGGTCGTGCCCGCAAGACACCGGGAGCAAACATGCGTTTTAAGGTACTGCATAAGTTTTATGATTTTGCAGATCGTTTCGCAAAGGATGGCAGTCATGGGATTGCCTGCGATGCACAGATGTGTATCGGATGCGGTCGCTGCGATATGAGATGTCCGAAAGAGATTTCCTTCTTTGATGCAGTGGACGGACTTGCAGCGGAAATAGAAAAAATGAATGCGGGAGAGGAGGCATAGTGCAATGGAAAATATTATGAAACCGGAACCGCACAAAATCATACATGTATTGCGCCAGACGGCAGCAGAGTTTACGATTCGTGTGGCCTGTGACAAAGATCCGGGTTACGGGCAGTTTTTCCAGCTGTCTCTGCCGAAAATCGGAGAGGCACCGATTTCTGTCTGTGGAAAAGGCCCGGGTTATGTGGAATTTACCATCCGTAAAGTCGGACGACTGACCGGGGGCGTGTTTGATCTGAAAGCAGGAGATACACTGTTCATGCGTGGACCGTATGGAAATGCATTTCCGGTGGAGCAGTTTGAGAACAAAAATCTGGTTGTTATCTGCGGTGGTACTGGTATGTCACCGGTAAAAACAACATTAACTCATTTTTACGATCATCCGGAAATCTGCAAATCAGTGTATCTGATTGCCGGATTTAAGGATATCAACTGTGTGCTGTTCAATGAAGAGCGTGCAAAATTTGCAGAGAAATTCCATTGTACGTATTGTCTGGATAACTCCGAAGCACCGGGATTTCATAAGGGAATGGTTACACAATACATTCCGGAGGTGCCTTTTGACAGCTTCGAGGATTATAATGTAGTCATCGTAGGCCCGCCTCCAATGATGCGGTTTTCCGCATTGGAGTGTATGAAATGCGGAGTTCCTCCGGAGAAAATCTGGGTTTCTTTTGAGCGGAAGATGTCCTGTGCAGTAGGAAAGTGTGGACATTGCAAGATCAATGAAACATATGTATGCCTGGAGGGACCGGTATTTAATTATACGAAAGCAAAAGAATTATTCGATTAAAGTCTTGTTTAGGGTAATTTGGAACAAGCAGAAACGAACTCCAACAAGAACCTGAAAAATTTTCTGTGACCACTGCGTCGCTTATTTCCGACCGCTCCCGCGAACTCGCCCGCAAAACCGGCGGGCTCAGACACACTCCCACGGTCGGAGATAGGCGGCGCAGCGCAGATAGAAAATCAATCGTGCCGGCATTGGAGTTTTCTTCCAGCTTCTTTTTAAACTACCTTAAACAAGAATTTTTGTATAATTTGCTGTTTTTTTTTGGAAAATTTTGTGAGATATGATGTTGACGCACAGAAAAAAAATGAGTAAAATGTAAATCAGTTAAGAAATGGTAGAACCAATTAAATGATATGAATGTTTTCGTGGAGCAGTTAAGTTCCCGCTGAAAACTTTATTTTTCACTCTGATTGGTACTACCAAAAAATATAATAAAAGTGGTAGTACCAAAAATGTTTTATAAGGGGGAATCAAAAAATGGCAGAGGTAACATTACCTTTTGGCAAAGAAAAGATGAAGGTAACAATTCCGGATAATCGCCTGAATGGTATACTTGTCTCCAGGGCGAATAAGTTTCAGGCAGACAAGCCCGAAGAAGGAATTGTAAAAGATGCCTTAGCGCATCCCATCCATTCCAAACGGTTACGGGAGCTGGCAAAGGGGAAAGATAACATCGTGTTGATCGCCAGTGACCACACGCGGCCGGTTCCAAGCAAAGTGATCATGCCGGGCGTTTTAGAAGAAATCAAAGCAGGAAATCCGAATGCAAAGATTACAATTCTGATTGCCACTGGTTTTCACAGACCGACGACCAGAGAAGAACTGATCTACAAATTTGGTGAAGACATTGTAGATCGCGAGGACATCACATTTGCAGTGCATAAAAGTCATGAAGATGCAGATATGATAGAACTTGGTACGTTGCCATCCGGTGGAAAATTGAAGATCAACAAGATTGCAGCCGAGGCGGATTTGTTGATTGCCGAGGGATTTATTGAACCGCACTTTTTCGCAGGTTTTTCCGGTGGAAGAAAAAGCGTGCTGCCGGGCGTATCCAGTGCAGCAACGGTCATGGCAAACCATTGTTCCGAGTTTATTGCCAGCGATTATGCCAGAACCGGCGTGCTGGAAGGCAACCCAATCCATCGGGATATGATTTATGCGGCAGAACAGGCAAAACTTGCTTTTATCATAAATGTGGTACTGGATGAAAATAAAAAAGTCATTCGGGCGTATGCCGGAGATTTCAACGAAGCACATCGAGAAGGATGCAGATTTGTGGATCAGATGTCCGGTGTGGATGCAATCCCTTCCGATATCGTGATTTCCACAAACGGAGGTTACCCGCTGGATCAGAATATTTACCAGTCCGTCAAAGGTATGACGGCAGCTGAGGCAAGCTGCAATTCGGGCGGGGTGATCATCATGGTTTCCAGCTGCATCGATGGTCATGGAGGACAGTCATTATATGACACATTTGCCAGCGGTGAAGACAAAAATGTGATCATGCAGCGTTTCCTGGATACACCCCGGGACAAAACGATTCCGGATCAGTGGGAAGCACAGATTTTGTGCAGAGTGCTGTTACATCACAAAGTCATCATGGTAACACAGGCACCGAAGCAGCTGGTCAATGATATGCAGATGGATTACGCAGAGAGCGTAGATGAGGCAATCCGCATGGCAGATGCATATCTGGGAAAGACGGACAGCAAAATCACTGTGATTCCGGATGGTGTTTCCGTAATCGTTAGAAAAAAATAATTTTTGACGCACTGACAGAAAGTAAAAATAAGCTGATAAAACCAGAAAATGTAAGTCAATAATTTGATGAAATACGATAATTCCCTATATTTTTGAACGCAAAAATTGTGAAACGATTGTGCTCAGAATACGGGATGGGATAAAAATTTTGAGAAATGTGTAAAAGGAGGATTTGGATGATGGCAGATTACAGCTACAACCAAGTGACACCGGAACTCATAGAAGAGTTCAAAAAAATTGTTCCGGGCAAGGTATTCACCGGAAATGAGATCAACGCAGATTATTCTCACGATGAAATGCCAATTTACGGAAAAGGAGCTCCGACCGTACTGATCGAGGCAACCACAACGGAGGATATTTCAGCAATCGTGAAGCTGTGTTATGAAAACAGCGTTCCGGTTATCCCGCGAGGCGCAGGAACCGGTTTGACAGGTGCCTCTGTTGCACTGCACGGCGGTGTCATGGTCGACATGTCCAAGATGAATAAGATTCTGGAGTATGACAAAGAGAACTTTGTAGTTCGTGTGGAGGCAGGCGTTCTGTTAAATGATCTTGCTGAGGATGCACAGAAACAGGGACTTTTGTATCCACCAGATCCAGGTGAAAAATTTGCAACACTGGGTGGAAACGTATCCACAAATGCAGGTGGTATGAGAGCCGTAAAGTACGGTTGTACGAGAGATTATGTCAGAGCAATGACTGTGGTACTTCCAACAGGTGAGGTTGTAAAACTTGGTGCAACCGTATCAAAAACTTCCACCGGATACAGTTTATTAAATCTGATGATCGGTTCCGAGGGAACCTTGGGTATCATCACTGAGCTGACATTAAAACTGATTCCGGCACCGAAGGAGACCATCAGCCTGATCATCCCGTATGAGAATCTGGAAGACTGTATCGCAACTGTTCCGAAATTTTTCATGGAGCACTTACAGCCACAGGCCATTGAATTTATGGAAAAAGAAATCGTTCTGGCGTCCGAGCGTTACCTTGGAAAGAGCGTATTTCCACAGCAGTTAGAGGGCGTGGACATCGGAGCATATCTGCTGGTAACTTTTGACGGAGACGATATGGAATCTCTGGAAGAGATCACAGAGAAAGCAGCAGAAGTTGTCCTTGAAGCAGGTGCCATCGACGTATTGGTTGCCGATACACCGGCGAAGAAAAAAGATGCCTGGGCAGCAAGAAGTTCCTTCCTGGAAGCCATCGAAGCAGAGACAAAACTGCTGGATGAGTGTGATGTCGTTGTTCCGGTAAATCAGATCGCATCATATCTGACATTTGTAAAATCACTGGAAGAAAAATACGATTTTATCATCAAGAGTTTTGGTCATGCAGGTGATGGAAATTTACATATTTATGCATGTGCAAATGATATGGATGAGGCAGAATTCAAAAAACAGGTTGCTGATTTCATGGATATTATTTATAAAAAAGCAGCAGAGTGTGGCGGACTGATCTCCGGTGAGCACGGAATCGGTTACGGAAAGATGGATTATCTGGCAGCGTTTGCAGGTGAGACAAGCATGCGCCTGATGAAAGGAATCAAAGAAGTATTTGATCCGAAGATGATCTTAAATCCGGGTAAAATCTGCTACAAGTTGTAAAACAAACTGTTTTTGTGAGAAAAATAACAATCAGTTGAAAAAATAAGATCATTTATTATAAGGAGGAGTCAAAATGGCATATTTAATTTCAGAAGAAGCACAGGATCTGTTACAGGACGTAAAAAATTTCTGCGACAAGGAAGTCGTAGAGCAGTGTAAAGAATACGATGTATCCGGCGAATGGCCGAAAGAGATTTATGATAAAGCAATCGAGCAGGGATATCAGGCACTGGAAGTTCCGGAGGAGTTTGGTGGCCCGGGTTTATCAAGAGTGGATGTGGCAGCACTCATCGAGCAGATGGCAATTGCGGATGCTGGATTTGCAACTACCATTTCCGCCAGCGGACTTGGTATGAAACCGGTACTGATCGCAGGAAGTAAAGAGTTAAAACAGCGTGCATGTGATCTGATCCTGGAAGGCGGCTTTGGCGCATTCTGCCTGACTGAGCCGGGTGCTGGATCCGATGCCAGTGCAGGCAAAACAACTGCTGTCAAAGATGGTGATGAGTATGTACTGAACGGAAGAAAATGTTTTATCACAAATGGCGGCATCGCTTCTTTCTATTGTGTAACAGCCATGACAGATAAGACAAAAGGTGTCAAAGGAATGTCTATGTTCTTCGTTGAAAAAGGAACTCCGGGCTTAAGCACAGGAAAAGAAGAAAACAAGATGGGTATCCGTACTTCCAACACCTGTGATGTTGTTCTTGAGGATGTCAGAATCCCGGCTTCTAATCTGATCGGTGAGGAAGGAAAAGGTTTCAACATTGCAATGCAGACACTGGATCAGGCTCGTACCTGGATGGGATGCGTTGCAACCGGTATCGCGCAGAGAGGTATCAACGAGGCCATCGCTTACGGCAAAGAGCGTGTACAGTTTGGCAAACCGATCATCAAAAATCAGGCGCTGAAATTCAAAGTAGCAGATATGGAGATCAAGACAGAAACCGCACGTCAGATGGTAGCACATGCACTGACAAAAATGGATATGGGTCTTCCGTATACAAAAGAATCCGCAATCGCAAAATGCTATGCTTCTGATATCGCTATGGAAGTTGCTTCTGAGGCAATTCAGATGTTTGGCGGATATGGCTACAGCCGTGAGTATCCGGTAGAGAAACTGTTGAGAGATGCCAAGATTTTCCAGATTTTCGAGGGAACAAACGAAGTACAGAGAATCGTTATCTCAAACAGTGTTATCGGTAAATAAGCTATCCCTTATCTAACAATATATGTATTCCGCCGATGGATATTAAAAAAAATCGGCGGAATACAGACAAAAAAATATGCAGGAGAAATCATTATGGAAATATTAGTTTGCATCAAACAGGTTCCGGACGATTCTGTGGAAATTTCTTTGGATGAAGCCACAGGAAAACCGGCACTGGACGGGGTGACACCTGTCGTAAATGCATTTGATACATATGCAGAAGAAATGGCTGTACGTCTGAAAGAAGCTGTCGGCGAGAGCGAAGTGACTGTGGTATCCATCGGAGATGACAGTGTGAAAAACTCCTTAAAAAACTGCCTCGCAGTCGGTGCCGATCATGCATATCTCGTAAAATATGACGAGGCCGAGAAATTGGATGGTGCGGCAGTTGCAAAACTTCTTGCAAAAGCAAAAACCGACATTGAGGCAGCAGAAGGAAAGACATTTGATCTTGTCTTTTGTGGAAAGGAATCCACTGACTATGCGGCAAGTCAGACAGGTTTGCTGCTGGCAGCACAGTTAAATGTTCCGGTAGTTGCCAATGTGGTAGCCGTAGAGGCTGCAGATGGAAAAGCAACCATCAAACAGGAAACAGAGATCGGATACAATGAGATCGAAGCTTCACTGCCATGTGTTGTGACTATTCAGAAACCAAATTACGATCCGCGTTACCCGACCATCAAGAGCAAGATGGCAGCCAGAAAGAAACCGATCGGTGAGCTTGAAACCGGAGATGTTCCGGCAAGTTCCATGGAGGTTGTAAAAGTATATGCGCCTGCAAAACGTCAGGCCGGTGTAAAAATCAAGGCAGAATCCCCAGAAGAAGCTGTTGCTGAGGCAATGAAGCTGATTGCGGATGCCAAGGTATTGTAGGAGGTCGCGGAAATGAGTCTGACAGAAGGAAAAAATATTTTAGTATATGTTGAGACTGCCCAGGGCGCTCCGGTGGGTCCGGCCCTTGAGATTCTGGCAAAAGCAAAAGAGCTTGCAGCTGCAAAA
>ERZ1673739.2665-NODE-2665-length-14279-cov-24.460771_pt1 | contig 14279 bp, 12 predicted proteins | sample MGYA00580210_ERZ1673739 | MGnify/ENA primary metagenome ERZ1673739 (study PRJEB41218, sample SAMN15661749) | gut metagenome | host: Homo sapiens | place: Canada: London | collected 2015-08-20/2019-03-30 | study: EMG produced TPA metagenomics assembly of...
TGAATAATATATTAGAGCCAAGAAATGCCTATTTTACGGGCTTTCTTGGCTCTTTTTATGTCTGGTGACAAGAAAATGGTAGGATATTGTTGTCAGATTTTCCTTCAAACATTCGTTATATTTTATGAAAGACAAAAACAGGGAGGTGAGAAACCTTGGAAAAGAATGGATTTAAAATCCTGCTGGAAACCATGTATGAATTGTATGAGCAGGGAATGTATCGGGTTGCCTATGGGGTTCTTCATAACAAGGAACAGGCAGAGGATGCGGTGCAGGATAGTTTTGAGAAACTTTTGAAATATTTACCGGAGATTGATGCTCCCGATAGTCCAAAAACACAAAAACTTGTTTTAAAAATAGTTCGAAACACAGCAATTGATCAGTATCGCAGGAACAATAAACAGAATGAATGGCTGTCTGAACAGGGGAAATGTGGAGAAGAGACAAGTACATTTATAAAATCCGTAGAGGACAGAGAGTTCCTTCAGCGATTATTGCAAGCGGTTCCAACTGAGTATAGGGAAATCATTAAATTGCGATGCTATTATGGATTTTCAGCAAAAGAGACAGGTAATATTTTAGGAATTAGTGAAGGAAATGTAAACAAAAGATTGGAGAGGGCACGAAAACTGATTGCTGACCGATTAGAATGGGAGGAGGAATTTGACAATGAAACAGGAAAAAAAGTTAGATCCGATAATGGAAAACTGGGACAAGAAATAGAAGAAGAGCAGTTTTGGAAAGAAGAACAAATACATGATTTTTCAAAAGATTATCAAAATAAAAAACAAAGATTATTGTCCTTGGCAGAAACAAATAGAGAGAAAAAAGTAATGTTTCATAACTGTGTGATTAGAAGAATTCTTCAAGCAGCAGCGGCAGTAATAATTGTAGTAGGAATTTCTTTTACCGTTTATGCAATGACGAAAAATGGAGAGGCAATTCAGGTAGAAATCGAAGAGGGAGCACAAACAATTTTTGTGGAAGTAGAGAGAAAGAAGGAATGTGCTGATGTAATTGCTGTTCCTGAGTATTTACCGGAAGGTTATGAAGTCTGGGATGAGGAAAAAGAAAAATATTCTCTTGGAAAATATTCTTTTGGAGGAGTTTGGGGAGCAAATGGTATTACAATTTTGGTAGATGAATGGATGGAAAAAGAACAATTTCCATATAAAACCTGTGAAATCTGGCAGACTGGAAATGTAAAAAAACTGCTGATTGATAGAGGAGAAGAATCAGGATATCGATGGGGTCTGCTTCAGTTTTATGAAAAAGAAGGGTATGTAGTGCAGATGTTTGTAGCTTCCTTTATTCCCAAAGAAGAAGTATTGGAAATAGGAAAGCAAATAAAAATTTATGAAAAAGATGATTTTTATGAAAGAGAAAAAGAGAAATCTATAAATAAAAAAGTTACTCTGGGAGAAAAAATAGAGTATCCGGATTATGCAAAAGGATGCAGCCTACAGGTGACGGATATTACATTTTCTGAGGTGGAAGATGAGGTACATAAGATAGATGGTCCGGTGAAGAAGATGGAAGTTACAGTGAAATTACAAAACACCACAGATAAGTTGTGGGAAGAACTTCCGGTATATCCGGTGTTTTACAGCCCACTTATGGAAAATGAACCGCCATACGATATTAAAGGAGGAGTTTCTGACAGCAAGTATAATGGAAAGTATTATGTAAGATTAGAACCACATTCAGAAAAAGAAGTGTATTTTACATTTATTGTTGCGGAAGAAGGATTGGAAGAAGGATATCTTGAATTTTTTGGAAAGGATTATTTAAGGCTTTGTGAATAGCAATTTTATTTGGTAGTTGATTTTTTGATACATGATATTATGAAGGGTCTTCTATGATAAAATATTTTATCATAAGGAGACCTTTTGTTATGGTAAGAGGAAAGAAATCTGGATACAGAGTACAAATGACAGAAGAATATTTTAGATATTGATTAAAGGATTATTTTTATGTATGTAAAAGGAATGACGACCAGACAGAATTTAGAAATGAGTGAATATATCTATGGTTTTGAAATAGAGTAAGGTTTTATTTCAGACGTTACGGATAAGTTTCTTCCTACGATTGAAGACTGGAAAAATCGCATCCTAAATGAAGTTTATCTAATTCTTTAGATTGCTGTAGTATTTCCTAAGACAGAATATTAAAGATATATTGGTAGTTTTGGAGCGAATAACCGAAAAATAGACTCTGAAATATACGAATTTCATGAAACACTAAATTTCTTCTGTTGCAAACTAAATTGTTAGAAAAGTATATTTTTAAGAGATACAACTCTATTAAAAGTTTCATATTTAACTATTTTTGAGATTACAAAAGTAGGATAGATACTACACTTTGGAATAGAGTATTATGCATGAGTGGAGGATATCAGAATAATGAAAAGGTCAGAAAACGGAGCATATCAATTTCTCTCCTTTTTTTGATATACAATTTTGTAACTGCTATATATAAGACAAAGGTAAAAAGCTAACTTTATTCAAGTTCATATATATTTTTTAGATATGCAAAATTAAGATTTATATACTTCTCTTTGTTTCGGACAAGCTGTAGTTTGAATGATTGAGTATAAGATTTTAGCTTAAAGTAATAATAACTGTTTTCAAAACGTAGTGATTATTGTCAGTGGGGGTGACTAAAAATAATACTTTAAGATGGCGTATTAGTAATCTGCTTGTCGATGATTAGTTTTTTGTTTTTATGAAAATCTTCCTAATACTTAATATATGTAGTGGTTCCAAAATGTGTCTATTATTTAGAATATTTAATATCAACTTTAAATTTACATTCCAAAATGTTATATATTCCATCAAAAGTATACTATGAAAAATGTAAAAAATCAATATATAACCATTAAAATTGATTTTAAATAAAATGTTGCGAATGAGTAAAAAATATGCTACACTGGTCATAACAAAATAAAAAAGAAAGGAGGAGAGAAATTATGTTTCAGTTGAAATTAGACTTCACTTTAGAAAAACCGGAACTTCCGCTGGAGCTAGATCGTTTGTTGGTTAGCTTTATAAAAGCATCTACAAGTAATTATTCTACAGAATTATATGAGTCATTATACGATAAGACAAAGTCAGTAATTAAACCTTTTGCTTTTTCTTATTATCTTCCAGGGGGAAGATTTAAAGATGATAAAATATTGCTTCAAGAGACTCGGTTTAGTATGTTTTTTTCTAATGCGGATTTGGCACAGATGATATTATTTTTTAATTCGTTTAAAATGATGAAATTTCAGCACTATCCGATAAAGAACAATTCGATGACATTAACGAGTGTTCGGACGCGAAAACTTCGAGAAATCAAAGAAACAGAAGTTATTATTAAGCTACAAAGTTCTTTGATTGTAAGAAGGCATGAGGTAGAGACAAATAAAGATTATTACTATACATGTGATGACTCAGAATTCGAAAATGTATTAAAGGAAAACATTAATTTCTTTTTGCAGAAGTTATCTATCCCGATATCAACAGATGGATTTGGAATTTTACCTATTAAGGGAAAAAAGATTGTGGTAAATGTTTTTGGAAGAAAAGTAGATGCTAGCATTGGTGTTTATAAATTGTGTGGAAGTCCGGAACTTTTGAATTTGTTATACCAAGCAGGAATGGGGACGCGCAGATCTGAAGGACACGGGAAGTTTGAAATTATATGGTAGAAAGGAGGGAAAATGTTGGAACGCTTTGTTATTACAACCGGTGATTTTTTAAAAAATGCAGGAATTGTAGGTATGTGGTATATGCTGGAAATTTCAGCGGCTAGAGATAATATAGATTATGGAATTTCGGAAAATGAACAGGAGTTGTGGATTGCAAAGGATTTTGCAATAGAAGCAGACTGGACAGATATGTATTTTAAAGCATTTGTTGCAGGTTTGGGACCGTTTACTGTTTATGAGAGAGTGTTGGAGAAAATCTACAGTTGTCTACAGAAGATAGAAACAGAAGAATGGAAGCCGGGAAAAGAAATAAAAGAAGATCTTAAATTTATCAATGATAAGTTGTTGTCTAATAGTTACCAGGCGGGATTTGAAAATATAAAAGATCAGATTGAGGATGTGGAGATATATTTAAATTTAAAGAAGAATAAGTTGAGTGATAAGTTGGAACAACAGGAATTAAAAATGCGGCTACAGAAGCTTCAACGATTTTTAGTGCAGCCATTATGCAAAGAAACATTTACAATGAAAAGTATTATATATACATATATTAACAGGTTTTGGGATGGTAAATGTTTTTTGCTTCGAGCAAATGCAAAAAAGGATATGCGAGGATTATTTGAGAAAGAATTTTCTGAACCACTTCGTAAGTATTGGGGGAACGATCATAAAAAGGCAAAAGACCTTTGTATTGATTGTGGTATGCCTATGGATTCTAAGGAAAAAGTATCTATCGCATTTATGAAAGAGATGGCAGATGATTTGTCAAGAAAGAAATCAGCTTTCTGGAACTGTAAGGTAGATGCATATTTGTGTCCGGTATGTGCATATTTGTATGCTCTAAGCCCATTAGGATTTCAATTATATGCAAATAAATTTGTTTTTTTGAATATGAATGAAAGTATCCATAGTTTAATATCAGCAAATCAAAAGAGTGGTAAGAGTAAATTCTTATCTGAAAAGAAAGAGGAAGAAAAATATTCCGTTTGGTTTTCACGAAATTTAAACATAGTTCTTTCGGAAAAGAAAAGGGAGATATCTAATATCCAAGTAATATTAAGAGGAATACAGGCAGAAGACAAATACATTTGCAACAATATTGGAAAGGAAGTATTGTCTATACTGGAGAAAGAAAAAGTGAGTGATGCATTAAATTACCTTGGAAAACATCCGTTTATTAAATTAAATGGTGATTTTTTTAATGTTCATGAGGTTGTAGTTATGAATGTTTTAAACTATCAAAATCAATATACTTTATTAAATCGATTGATGAAAGAAGCGATTGAAAATGAGGGAATATTGTTTGCTGCATATTGGGTATATGTTGTTCAAGTATGGGCGAGACTTGTCAGATGTGGAAAAGATAAGGAAAGGAACATTACTATGGGTCAAAAAACTATGAGAAATAATGGCTATAATTTACGAAAAGCTATTATGGAAGCTAAAGGAGTAACAAAAGACGACTGTTTAAGAGGAACGATTTATCAGCTTTTGAATGCGTTGTCTGTAAAAGATACGGGTAAATTTATAGATATTGTAATAAGATTGTATAGTTCTACGAAACTATTGATGCCGGATGGATTTGTGGATATGTTATATGGAAAAGAAGTATTTCAAGAGTTGGGGTATGCATTTGTGCTTGGACTAAAGGGAAGTTGTTGGAATAATAAATTAGAAGATAAGAAGGAGGAAAAATAGTTATGGAAAGAAAAGGTTTAACAGTAACAATGATTTTTCTTGCGGAGAGTGCAAACTATGGTGAGGGAATAGGGAATATTACAACACTCAAAAAAATGTCAAGAGGTACCTATGAGCAGTATTCTTATATTTCCAGACAGGCAATGAGATATAATATTATCCAGCAATTAGAGTGGGATAAGACGCCTGTTGATGGGAAAAGTGGTGTTGTACAGTTTGCACCATCGGCAACTATTGAAGATTATCCGGAAATAGATTTGTTTGGATATATGAAGACAACATCCAAAGCCGATGAACAAAAGGGAGGAGCAACAACGAGGAGTGCAGTTGCAAGGCTGAGCAATGCTATTGCATTGGAACCATATCAGAGTGACTTGGAATTTTTAACAAATATGGGAATGGCAAAAAGACAGAATTTGGAAAATGGAATTGCACAAAGTGAAATTCATCGTTCTTATTATACTTATACGATGTCAATTGATCTTGACAGAGTAGGAGTGGATGGGGAAGTTGAGATTTCACAAGAAGAAAAAGCTGAAAGGGTAAAGGCTCTTTTGGAAGCTCTTTGCTATTTATATCGTGATATTAAAGGGAGAAGAGAAAATTTAAGTCCATTATTTGTTATAGGAGGAAGATACGAACGGAAAAATCCATTTTTTGAAAATAGAATGATGATTAAGAAAAATAAAATAAATGTAGACACTTTAAAAGAAATTATTGAGGACAGTGGAATTAAACAATTTACTTATGCGGGAGTAACAACAGGAATTTTTGATAATGATGCTGAGATTAAGCAGGCATTATCAGCAGAAACAGTAGGTTCAGTGTTTAAGTGTTTGAAAGAGGAAGTGGATGCGTATTATGGAGAAGGCAATTAGATTACAGTGTTTTCAAAATTTGGCAAATTATCGGAAACCAAGTAGTTTTATTATAAAAGAAACGTTTCCATTACCACCCTATTCCACAGTTTTAGGAATGATTCATGCAGCGTGTGAATTTACAGAGTTTCATCCGATGAAATTAAGTATTCAAGGAACTAATGCGGGAACAATTTCTGAGTTGTATACGAGATATTCTTTTTCTTCTGGTTCCAAATATGAGGAAGGACGTCATCAGATTTGCATAAAAGATAAAGAAAACTATGGTATTTTTAAGGGGATTGCCAATGTAGAGTTGGTTTGTAATAATCGAATGGTTATTCATATTGTGCCGGGGGAAGAAGATTTTCAAAAAGTATATGAATCGCTGAAAAATCCGCCTAAATATCTTTCGCTTGGGAGATATGAAGATATTTTGGATATAGAAAGTGTGGATATTGTAAATATTTTTCAAGAGGAAGAAGTAACAGTGAAACGTGATATTTATATTCCAGTAGACTATGAGACGGAGGAGGGGGAAAAGCTTCTCGAAAATCAAAGTTCTACAATATATACTTTAACAAAGGAATATGAAATTACAAAACAAGGAATGCGTAGATGGAAACGTGAAGGTGGAAGAATAAGAGCGTATTATATAGGAGCTGGAGAAACACTAGAAAAAGCATTTATAGATGACTCTGGAGATGAAGCAGCAATTATATTTGCTTAGAGAAAGATTTAATAGATACATTTTGGAAAATGGAGGAGTAATATTATGGAGTATTATGCAAAATCAAAAGAGAAAGGAAAGACAGAAAGAGAAAAGAAAAAAATTGAAAACTTATTGCAAAAAATATTACAAGATTCAAGTTGCGAATTGGAGGAATGGGAAATAAAAATTCTTGAGGATGAAATTGAGAAGATTTATGTAGAAAATATAGAAATGCAAAAAACTCTAAAAGAGCATGAAAAGGATATTGTAGCATGTGCAGAAAGATTTTTTGTAAGATATGATCAGTATTTTACAGAAAAGGAAAAGAGGCTGATTATAGAAGCATGTAGAATACATGATTGGGGAAAAGCTAATTTATTATTTCAAGCAGTTGTAAATGAAGAGGTAAAAGAAGAACTATCTAGCTATAATAAAAATAAAAAACAAATTCCTCATGGATTTTTGAGTGCACTGTCCATTTCTGTTGATGAATTTCTACAGATATCAGATTGCTTTAAGAGAGAGGATTTTGATATGTTTTTGACGGCGGTTTATTATCATCACACACGAAATGATGAATGGGATAGCGCGGAGATAAAAGAATATGCAGAGCAATATTACAGAGAGCATTTAGAAAAATATCTAGGAAGGGGAAAGGTATTGATTCGTAGCAGCTATCGCAATAAGTTGTTATTTAGAAATAATAACAATTGTAAAAATCTGCCGATAAAATGGGAGAAATGGGTACTATATTCAACTATTAAAGGTATGTTGAATAAGTTTGATTATACGGTTAGTGCAGGCTACGAAAATGCAGAAATTAATCCGGATTTAGAAAAAAGAGAATTGATAAAGAACGTGGAAGAAGCATTGAAAAATTATAATCTCCGTCCTGTGCAGACATATATGAAAGAGAATGTAGAACAGAATTTGGTTGTTATTGCACCTACTGGTTCTGGAAAAACGGAAGCCGCACTTCTATGGTTAAACGGAGAGAAGGGGTTTTATACATTGCCATTAAGAGTATCTTCTAATGCAATTTATGAGCGAATAAAGGTACGTTATAGATATGAAGATGTTGCACTTTTGCATTCAGATAGTATGCAAGTGTATTTGAAAGAAAGTGATGATACGGATACATATAAAAAGTATGAAAGAGCAAAATTATTGGCAAATCCACTGACTATATGTACAGTTGACCAATTGTTTAAGTTTGTATATAAGGCTTTAGGAACAGAGATATTTCCGGCAACTTTAAAATATTCAAAAATAGTATTGGATGAGATACAAGCGTACTCACCTCAAGTGATTGCGGCTATTATATATGGTCTGAAACAAATTGTATCAATGGGTGGGAAATTTGCAATTATTACAGCAACATTTCCTCCTGTTTTAGAGCATTTTATGAAACAACACGGACTATTGAAGGAAGAGAATTATCAGTTTCAAGATTTTTCAAATTCCTCTGAGTGGCTAAGGCATAAAGTGGATATTCGTGATGGAGAAATGGACATTGATGAAATAGCGGAGCAGGGCTTAGAGAAAAAAGTGTTGATTATATGTAATACTGTTTCAAAAGCACAAGAAATTTATAAGGAGTTAGAGGAATGGACAGAGGAAGTCCATCTCCTTCATTCCAGATATATTAGACGTGACAGAAATCAACTGGAAAAGATGATTATGCAATTTTCAGAAGATAGAGATGTAGCGGGAATTTGGGTTACAACGCAGCTCGTAGAGGCAAGTTTAGATATTGATTTTGATATATTATATACAGAAATGTGTACCGCAGATAGTTTGCTACAAAGAATGGGAAGGTGTAATAGAAAAGCACGATATCAGCCAGAGGAAGCGAATATTATTGTGTATGCAAATGAGAATGGAGTTGGCGATAAGTCTGTATATGGAAAAGAGTTATATTCTCGCTCTTTGGATAAGTTACATCAATATGTAGGCAAAACATTGTCTGAAAAAGAGAAAATAGATTATATTAATCAGGTTTACTGTGCAGAAGAAATTATGGATACTTCTTATTACAAAGAAATTGAAAAATATTTGAAACATTTTGAGGAACTTACACCTTTGGAGTATAGCAAACAGGAAACAGATGAAAAGTTTCGGAATATACAGAGCATAACGGTAGTACCGGACAGTATTTATGATGAAAATCAAATAATATTTGAAAAAAGTATAGAAGTACTTGAATGTCCACATATTGGAAGAAATGTAAAAAGTGTGTTTACTGCGAAATTAAATGATTTGACTTTAAATTTGAATCGATATGGGAATATGAAGGGAGTCGATGTTGCAACTGTAGGTGAAAAGGGGAATTGTAAAATTTTAGATATACATAGAATAAATTTAAAGTATGAATTTGACAGAGAAACTGGAAAAGGATGCGGTTTACTATTGAAACAGATTGAGGACGAGCAATTTTTTATATAATTTAAGAGGAACTTTTATATGGAAGAACGAATTACGGGAGTAATGATTTACTACTATTTTGTATGTAAAAGAAAATTATGGTATTTCTGTCATGAAATTAATATGGAGGCAGAGAATGAAAATGTGATGCTGGGAAAATTGCTGGACGAACATAGTTATCAGAGAGACGAAAAGCATATTAACATTGATAATGTGATTAATATTGATTTTATTAAGGAACATCATGAACTTCACGAAATAAAAAAGAGTAAATCTATAGAAGAGGCGGGAATTTGGCAAGTTAAATATTACTTGTATTATTTAAAACAAAGAGGTGTTGAAAATATTAGAGGGAAAATTGACTATCCTCTTCTTAAGAAAAATGTTATTGTAGAATTAGCGGATGAAGATATAAAAAAACTGGAAGGAATTATTTCGGAAATCTGTAAAATTAGAAAGCAAAATGTACCACCGGAATTTCTGGAAACGAAGGTTTGTAAAAAATGTGCGTATCATGATTTATGTTTTATTTAAAGGGGATATGGGATGAAGCAGAGTTTTTATGTATATAATAGTGGAGATTTGAAAAGAAAAGATAATACCCTTCAGTTTACTTCTTATGAAGGTGAAAAAAGAGATATTCCAATTGAAAGAATATCAGATATTTATGTAATGTCAGAAATGTCTTTTAATACAGTTTTTTTGAATTACATTTCCCAATATGGAATTCCAATACATTTTTTTAATTACTATAATTTTTACACAGGAAGCTTTTATCCTAAAGAAAGTTTATTAGCAGGACAATTGTTAGTAAAGCAGGTGGAACATTATAATAATTATGAGAAACGCTTAGTAATTGCTAAAAAATTTATAGAAGCTGCGGCAGATAATATTTATCGGAATTTACGGTATTATAATGGGAGAGGTAAAGATGTTGTGGAACAGATGCAAGAAATAAATTCTTTACGTCCTAGAATATTGAAAGCAGAAACAATAGAAGAATTAATGGGCATAGAAGGGAATATTCGTCGGAAATATTATTCAGCATGGAATACTATTGTAAATCAGGAAATTAATTTTGAAAAAAGAGTTATGCATCCACCGAATAATATGATTAATTCTTTGATTTCATTTGTCAATTCATTGATTTATTCTAAAACCTTAAGTGAGATTTATCACACACAGTTAAATCCGACAATTAGTTATTTGCATGAGCCTGGATTTCGGAGATATTCATTATGCTTAGATTTGGCAGAAGTATTTAAACCGTTAATAGGGGATAGACTAATTTTTTCCTTGCTAAATCGTAGGCAAATAACAGAGGAAAGTTTTACAAAAGAATTGAATTTCTTGCATTTGAAGAAAGAAGCATCCAAGCTAATTGTAACTGAACTTGAAAATAAGTTAAAAACTACGATTATGCATAAAGAATTGGGGAAACAGGTATCTTATCAATATTTGATTCGTTTAGAGGCATATAAATTAATAAAACATTTAATTGAAGAAAAAGAATACGAAAGTTTTAAAATTTGGTGGTAAAATGTATGTAGTTTTGGTGTATGATATTAGTAAAACAGATAATGGACAAAAGCGTTGGTCTCATGTTTTTAAAACGTGTAAAAAATATTTATCACATGTACAAAATTCTGTATTTGAAGGTGAGATTTCTAAAGTACAATTAATGAAATTGCAGAAGGAATTGAAGCCGTATATTAATGAAGAACTAGATTCGGTACTTGTGTTTAAAAGCAGGCAGGAGAAGTGGCTTGATAAGGAATTTTGGGGAAAAGAGGAGGATAAGACGGGGTTTATGTTGTAATTGTCGACTTGTAATAATGTAAAAAATAGTAGAGGTCGACAGTACGAAATATGAGGGCTGAGACAGCAGTTCTCAGGGAAATAGTAAAAGAATATGTGGAAAGTTGTTTAGGTAGACAAAAATGATATTGTAAGGTATTGAAATATAAGCATGTATGAGAAACGGGTATTAATAGAAACATATTGGAATGTAAATCTCAATAAAGATTATCCCGACTGGAATTTGGAAGTTGGTATTAATAGAAACATATTGGAATGTAAATCTTGTTTGTAATGTCTGTTGTTCTTGCAGATGTGATGTATTAATAGAAACATATTGGAATGTAAATTAATTATTTTAATGGTGATGAAAAAACATGGAGAAAGTATTAATAGAAACATATTGGAATGTAAATTTTTTATTTCTGGAAATATCAGATGGCCAGATCGGGTATTAATAGAAACATATTGGAATGTAAATGCGTGTTGGCAGGAAAGGTGGATATTGCAGACTTTGTATTAATAGAAACATATTGGAATGTAAATGCGTGTATATGGTGCTTCCGAAGAGAACGAGAGCAGTATTAATAGAAACATATTGGAATGTAAATGTTATCATGCAGACTTGACGAATGGTTTTGTGGATGGTATTAATAGAAACATATTGGAATGTAAATTATCAATGGGGAATTTGGGTTACTGCTCATGCAAGAGTATTAATAGAAACATATTGGAATGTAAATTGGTATCTTAATACAGAAAATTTTACTGCTACCATCCGTATTAATAGAAACATATTGGAATGTAAATTTTGATGTGATTTTAGTATGGAAATTCAGCCGTTTTGGTATTAATAGAAACATATTGGAATGTAAATGAAAATGCTGAAAAAGTAGAAAACAGTACGTCTGCTGTATTAATAGAAACATATTGGAATGTAAATGAGTGTACGAGAAAGGAGAAATGTGAAGAACACGGAGTATTAATAGAAACATATTGGAATGTAAATCCGTTTTATTGGTGGGTTTTGACAAAAATTACTAATTGTATTAATAGAAACATATTGGAATGTAAATCGGATACCTTGTCTGCTTCTGTTTCCTGTGCCGCCGGTATTAATAGAAACATATTGGAATGTAAATAGCATCGCCGTACACCTCAGCATCGCCGTACACCTGTATTAATAGAAACATATTGGAATGTAAATGAGGAAAATATCAAGAACCGTGAGGCGGATACAGGTATTAATAGAAACATATTGGAATGTAAATGAATATCCGCAAGACGTTGTAAACGCCGGACGACTTAGTATTAATAGAAACATATTGGAATGTAAATACGAGAGTATTAAACTCATCCATAATCGATTTTTTAGTATTAATAGAAACATATTGGAATGTAAATACGAGAGTATTAAACTCATCCATAATCGATTTTTTAGTATTAATAGAAACATATTGGAATGTAAATTTTACATAATTGTTTACTTCTGTAATTTCTTCTTCTGGTATTAATAGAAACATATTGGAATGTAAATACATAAGCATTATATAAATATCTCATACGATTTCGTAGTATTAATAGAAACATATTGGAATGTAAATCAGTGTCAATCGGTGCACCAACATTCATTCTCTGGGTATTAATAGAAACATATTGGAATGTAAATCAAATTATAATAGGTTTACGCTTTTTTAAGGTCTGGTATTAATAGAAACATATTGGAATGTAAATGATGCAGAACTAACGGACTATGAAATTGGAGATATGGTATTAATAGAAACATATTGGAATGTAAATATTATACAGAAATATACAGACGGCGGAGTAAAAAAGTATTAATAGAAACATATTGGAATGTAAATAAAGTAGCCAGTTTGGAAGAAAAACCAGCAAAACGGTATTAATAGAAACATATTGGAATGTAAATGCATCTGCATTGTTAGATATAATCGTGTTAGGATAGTATTAATAGGTAAACGCAAAATAGCGAGTACCTTGACATTTTTAGGGAGACTATGAAAAAGTCAGCGAAGGAATGGTTTCAGACATAACAGATAAACTGCTTCCCAAGATTGAGGAATGGCAAAACAGACCATTATCCTCCGTTTATCCAATTGTATTTATAGATGCGGTGCATTTTTCTGTCAGGGACGATGGGATTATTCGAAAGTTAGCAGCATATGTTGTTCTTGGGATAAATGAAGATGGAAAAAAAGAAGTTCTTACAATTGTTATTGGAGAAAACGAAAGCAGTAAATATTGGTTGAGTGTTTTAAACAGCCTTAAAAATCGTGGGGTCAAGGATATTCTGATTTTATGTTCAGATGGTCTTACAGGCATCAAAGAAGCCATCACAGCAGCCTTCCCAGCAACAGAGCAACAAAGATGTATCGTTCACATGGTAAGAAATACTTTAAAATACGTTGCCAATAAAGACATGAAGGCGTTTGCCAAAGATTTGAAGACCATCTACACAGCGGCTGATGAAAATAGTGCCTATACCCAGTTGGAGAACGTAAAACAAAAATGGGAGGGGCAATACCCCAATGCCATGAAACGTTGGTATGATAACTGGGATGCAATAACACCGATTTTTAAGTTTTCTAAAGAAACTAGAACCGCCTTTTACACAACAAATGCAATAGAGTCGTTGAATTCGTCATATCGCCGTTTGAATCGACAGAGAAGCGTATTTCCTAGTTCACAGGCATTATTGAAAGCTCTTTATCTGGCAACTTTTGAAATAGCCAAGAAATGGACTATGCCAATCCGAAATTGGGGAAAAGTACGTGGCGAGCTTGCTATCATGTATCCGGATCGTATGCCGGAATAACAAAAAACGCTGGAATATCAAGAGTGAATAAACACCCGGTTTTTCCGGGTGCTCTTGACATGCCAGCTTATTTTTGATATGTATTAACCAAGGGCTTGACAGCAAAATCTGCCGCCAAGCCCTATCAATTATCATAGAAGATCTGAAATTACAGAAAATTTTTCACACACTCTTTTTAGGCGGCTGCTTTGCAGCCACCGATATTTAACCTTTGCGAATCCCTGCCGGAAGTTTTTCTGACCAGGGCAGAAGATCTTCCAGAAA
>ERZ1673739.2667-NODE-2667-length-14260-cov-146.636466_pt1 | contig 14260 bp, 8 predicted proteins | sample MGYA00580210_ERZ1673739 | MGnify/ENA primary metagenome ERZ1673739 (study PRJEB41218, sample SAMN15661749) | gut metagenome | host: Homo sapiens | place: Canada: London | collected 2015-08-20/2019-03-30 | study: EMG produced TPA metagenomics assembly of...
GATTTTCAGCATATTATCTATGCTTGAATCCACACCGCCGCCACGCACCTGCTCAGCTCTCTCTGCAAGGGAAGCAACCATTTCTTTCTGCATTTCCGACGGCTTTACTGCAATGTTATGGTACTTTGCTTCCGGTACTGGCAGGTTCAACATATCCGCTGTCTTAATGTCCGCTATCTCCTTGAACATCGCCATTAGTTCAGGCAGGTTATAGAATTTTGCGAACCTTGTCTTTGCTCTGTATCCCGTTCCTTCCGGTGTAAGTTCCACTGCCGTAATGGTTTCTCCGAAAGTGGAAGCCCAGGCATCAAAGTGCTGCAACCCATTTTTCACAAGCGTGTTGTACTGCAAATATCGCTGTATCGTATAGAGTTCCACCATACTGTTTGAGATAGGTGTACCCGTTGCGAACACGGTTCCTCGCCCTCCGGTAATCTCGTCAAGGTAACGGCACTTCATAAAGAGGTCGGAAGATTTCTGTGCTTCCGTCTGTGCGATACCGCCCACATTACGCATTTTTGTATAAAGATAAAGGTTCTTGTAATAATGGCTTTCATCAACAAAAAGTCTGTCTACACCAAGTTCCTCAAAGGTTACAACATCATCTTTTTTCGTCTGGTCATTGAGTTTATCAAGTTTCTGCCTAATAGATTTCTTTGACTTTTCAAGCTGCTTTATGGAGAAGTTTTCCCCTCGGTTTCGCTTGAGTTCCGCAATTCCTCCGGTTATCTCCTCAAGCTGCTGTTCTAAGATTGCCCTCTGTCTTTCAATGGACATCGGGATTTTTTCAAACTGTGAATGTCCGATGATAACTGCGTCATAATCTCCAGTTGCAATCCTGCCGCAGAATTTTTTACGGTTCTTGGTTTCAAAATCTTTCTTTGTTGCGACAAGGATATTCGCCGCCGGATAGAGCTGCAAATACTCAGCCGCCCATTGTTCGGTCAAGTGATTTGGTACAACAAACAGTGACTTGTTACAAAGCCCAAGCCTTTTCGACTCCTGTGCTGCCGCTACCATTTCAAAAGTTTTTCCAGCTCCGACTGCGTGTGCAAGAAGCGTATTTCCTCCGTAAAGGATATGGGCAACCGCATTTTTCTGATGTTCCCTGAGTTCAATTTCAGGGTTCATACCATTGAAGATGATATGACTTCCATCATACTCACGAGGTCTGACGCTATTGAATTTCTCATTGTAGGATTTGCAAAGCCTTTCCCTTCGTTCAGGGTCAGACCATATCCAGTCCTGAAATTCCTGCTTAATCATTTCCTGCTTCGACTGGGCAATCGCTGTTTCCTTTTTATTCAGGACAGCCTTTTTCTTTCCCTCATCATCTTCGATATAATCAAAGATACGCACATCTTTTAAATTCAGCGTTTCCTCAATAATCTTATAGGCATTGATGCGGGAAGTTCCGTAAGTGTTATATGCCCTTACATTTCCTTTGTCATAGGATTTGCCCTCAATATTCCACTCACTCGTAAATGGAGAGAAGTGAACTTTGATATTCCACTGTGCATAGCGTGGTGTTTCAAGCAAATGAAAGATAAACTCCTGCACATCGTCCGGTGGCAGCCAAGTTGCACCAAGTCGCACGGAAATTTCACTTGCAGTCAGGTCTTTCGGCTGCACCTTTTGAAGTGCTTCTACATTGACCTTATAATCTTCCGGATAGAGTTCTGCCGAGTTCTTTGCAATCTTCAGCTTTTCCCTGACATTACCCGAAAGGTATTCATCAGCCATCAGATACTTCGGTTCGTAAGAATTTCCATACTCATAAAGCGGGTTTAGGAAGATAACACCCTTTAAGTCCTCAAAGATTTCATTCTCCGATTTACCGGAAAACCCCATCATATAGTCCATATCAATCGTGGCTTTTTCTCCAAGAGATACCGCCAACGCTTCGCTTGCCGTATCAACAGAAGTAACCGGAGTATGCGGCTTAATTGTCCTCTTAGAAAACATATCAGCCTTACGCTCCAGTTCTCCGTCCTCTCCGATTATCTCCAATGCGGAAAGCAAAGAGAATGAACTGTCCTGCGAGAAAGCAGAAGTATTTGCACGGCTGTTAATGAGTCCGTACTTACCTGAAAAGGTATCATAAAGTCTGTTTAATCGCTCCTGCTCCGCTTTGATTTCGCTGTCAGGGTAATCTTCTGTCTGCAATTCAATCAGCATTCTGACGGAATTTCTAATAGCAATCATACCCTTAATTCGGTTCTCTGCGGTTGCCGACGCTTCCACCGGAGTCATACGGGAATTTTCACGATAGTAGATTTTATCGTCTACCACCGTATAGGAAAAGTTTCTCACTGTCGGGTCTGCCGGAATAGAATTATCTTCCTCCTCCAGTTCTTCCTCAGTTTCATATTCCGTGATTTCTCCGTGAATGTTTGCTACTGCTTCATCAAGCTGTGCTGCAAGGTCTGCATTTTCATACGGCACACAAGTTGCTTCCATACCGAAACGCCCCGATACCATTTTCATTTCTCCGAGTATCATTTCGGGGTGCTGCACAAAATAAGAGTTCATCTTAATTCCGTTCTCATCGGTATCAAGATGAACCCAATCCGGCTCAATATCTATCAGTCTGTCACGCTTTTGTAGGATAAGAATATCCGAAACGACTTCCGTTCCTGCATTACCCTTAAAGGTGTTATTTGGCAATCGAATTGCTCCAAGAAGCTCTGCTCTCTGTGCAATATATTTTCGTACCGCCGAGTTTTCCTTATCCATTGTGCCTTTGCTCGTTACAAGAGCCATCACACCGCCGGGTCTTAACTTATCAAGGGATTTCGCAAAAAAGTAATCGTGTATCAGGAACTTATGCTTGTCGTATCTTTTATCCGATACCTTAAAATCTCCAAAAGGTACATTTCCTACCACTCCATCAAAGAAGCTGTCCGGCAGATTTGTTTCTTCAAATCCTTGTGCCGCAATGGTTGTTTTCTGATAAAGCTGCTGTGCAATCCCTGCGGAAATCGTATCAAGTTCCACACCGTAAATCTTACTGTTCTGCATTGCGTCCGGCAGCATACCGATGAAATTACCGATACCGCAGGACGGCTCTAACAAGTTGCCTTCCTTAAAGCCCATCTGCTCCATTGCCTTATAAATGGCTGTTATTACTTCGGGCGGCGTGTAGAACGCAGTCAATGTGCTTTCTCTTGCCGAAGCATATTCCTCCGGTGTTAATACCGAAGAAAGTTCCAGATATTCAGTTGCCCACGCTGAATTATTTTCATCAAAGGCTTCTGAAAGCCCACCCCAACCGACATACTTTGATAAGATAATCTGTTCTTCAGGAGTGGCAAATCTGTTTTCTTCCTGACATTTTTTAAGAAGCTGTATCGCTATAATATTTCTGCGGAAGCGTTCCTTTTTACCAACCGTTTCGACCTCATTTTCTCTGAGATTAAAGGTGTGGCGTTCTGCCATAGGCACATCAGGATGCAGGTCAAATCCTTTGACTTTTTTCTTCTGCTCCCAAGCGGGAACTACCGGCTCAGGCTCTTTATCGTAACCGTTTCCTATGCGATACCCCTGCTTATACATTTCATCATAGCTATCAAAACCTGACTGCGAAGCTACTATCTCTCGATAATCCTCAATCGGCATACTGCCCATATTGGTCTGAACTTCTTCCGTTTCATTTCTTTCTTCGGCAGGTTCTTCCTTCACAATCAAATGCTCATTCATCGGGTTCTCACGCACTTTTCTGTCAAACTCTGTGCGTGAAAATTCCTTATTGAACAGTGGCATATCATAGTCATAGAGCATTACTCTCTCATCATCAACAGATAAGATTTCATACTCAGAAGCACCGATATACACCTTATCGCCAAGATGATATTCATACTGCACATCTTGCGGCTGTTCTGCTTCTTCAGGTTCTTTTTCGGCTGGTTCAACCTCCTGCTCCGGTGGTGCATTAGAGAGTATCTCACGATTTCTTTTCATTTCCTCGATTTTGGCTCTGCGTTCCTCTTGACTTTCAAGCCACTGAGGATAACGTTCTTTTTCCTTTGGATTTAAGTATCTGTCCATTCGGATAAGTTCCCCGATACGCTTCTCCACCTGCGACCACGAAAGTGTGATATGTGGATTTTCTTTACCGATGCCTTTCGTAATCGTAATACCTTTTCCATCGTGGCTCTCATCAATGCCTGCCCCGATTATGACGGGATAAGAACCGCCCCAACCGTATTCATTTTTCAAGAAGTCGGCATTTTCTTTTGCAGAAAGGCTTTTTTCAAACTGTTCATAGATACGCATTTTTCCCTCAGAAAATCCGCTTCCATTCGCAAGAACAGCGTCGATAATCTCCTGAGAAAAAACAAAGGCAGAGGTTTTCTTTTCCTCTGCCCGACCGTCTAATATGAATGTCATCTGACCGTCCATTGACGGTAATGGTTTTATGCTGTCACTTAATTCTCCCAGTAATCGCATAGCTTCAAAATGTCGAGCAATAACAGCCCAATCATAAAAGCTCTGTGCGGTTCTGCTGTCGTATTTGCCCTCCCACAAATGCAGAACGTTTTCAAAGGTCTTGTATCCTACTGTCCTTCCATCCTCTAAAGTAAGTTCGGTATAATCATTATTGAAAATACTCTTTATATACTCTGTGCGGTCTTTGTTATCAGGATTATGTTCATAATAATCTTTGATTTCTTCCAAACTTGCCGACAAATGTGGTGTCGTTCTGAGAATTTCATTGATTACTTCATCACGTCCAAAGAACGGAAGGCTTTTATCCTCGTGCGTTCTGTCGTAATACTCTAAGCGAATATCACTTCCGCTTTCACGATTTCCTGTGCCGAGCTGCGAAGGGAGTTCATCAGACGAACCCATTTCATCATATCCTCCGCTTTCATCTGTTCGGTCACTCCCTCTTTCTGTGCCATCTGCCTCAGGATTGTTTCCTCCATCTTGCTGGCTCTCTGTTCCACTTCCGCCAAGTGCTGTGTCAGTTCGCCCCTCGTCAGGAGATTGTAGTAAAGGACTCTGTGATGTTCCTTCAGAAACTCTCTCCTCATCTGAGCGTATCTGCCCAACGTCACTTCCGGCTGCTGTGGAAGTTTCAGATTCGGAAGGCTGTAATCGCCCACCATCGTGTAGGTCAGTTCGTTCATTGTCCAAACTCCTTTCGTCGTTATTTTCAACCTTATTGTATTCATTTCTGTCCTGACCGACAATTATGCGATTTTGACGGTTGAGTGCAGTAATTGTTTTAGATATTTCCGTCAATCCCATTTCTGCAATATCACTGGTAGCAAATCCAAGTGCATTGAGTGTTTCCTGCGTATTGAAGTTAGTAACATCTCTGAAATCATCAAGTTCAAAATAACCGTCCGTATCAACACCAAGCCTTGACATCATCATATATGCCACACTATTTGTCACGACATTTTTATAAATGAAAGCCACAATATCCTCTTCCACTTCCTCAAAGGAACTGCCCTCGGTTGCATAGTAAAGGTCTTGCAGATAATCAGGGATATTATCCTCTGCCGCATTTCTTGCTGCTCCCATAATTGCTTCGGCAAGACTGCTCTTATTCTCAATCTCTCCGAAAGTGCTTTCCAATGTTTCAATCACATCAGCTTCGTATTCCTGACGCATATCCCAAATCGGGACTGTTCTTGAATATCTGCTTTCGTGAGTATCTGAAATATCAAAGTAATGTGTCAGTCTTTGCCGTGAACGGTTCTCATCAGCAAAAACAGCAATACCTCTAGCACCTCGGTTGACCCATCTGCCAAAAATTTTGTTCCACTGCTCTATCTCAAGAACCGCTGTTGCATCGGGTCGCTGTGCATATACAAGAAGCTGTTCGTCATAGCGTAACTTATAATTTCGGCAAGCTGAAGCTAAGAATGCCTGCCAGTTCTGAGGATTTGACACAACCGTTTTGCAGGTGCGGTTGTAAAGCTCAGAAATAAGGTCATATTTTCGTGCCATTACTCTTGCACCTCCTTATCGCTGTTTTTCTCTGTTTCTGGTCTTGTTTTTTGACGGTTCGGATTGATTGACAGGTTCAACTTTACTTCCACTAAGCTCCATTTTTTCAGCAAACTCGCATATATGATAGCAGCAATTTCCGACATACAAATGGTAGTCATCAATATACTTGCATACTTTGTCTGCTGTGTGTCCATCACGAAAAGTAATCCTGATTTTCCCTCCATCGGGAATATAGAATTTCAAATTGTAATGACTGTCTATAAATCGAATTTGCTTTTCCTGCGGCTCTGCTCTATTCTCCTGTTGCTTCATTTTCCTTACCTCTCATTTTTGTTGCTTCATCAGAACCGCCGCCCAAATACGAAAAGAGTTTACCGGACTTTGTATTCTTCTGAAGCTCCATAATCACACCCATATCAGGAATCGTGATATTCGGGATTTTCAGGATTGCTTCCATATCAAGCTGCTGCAACTTTTTCTCCGTATCACAACCGGAGTCAAAGAGTTTATTCAGCACCTTGACCTTATTCTGAAAAGTTGCTTTGTCTTTCACGAAAATACCTCCTTAGCTAATGTTGATTACAATAGAAATACTGCCGCTCTGTTCTTCTTTCTGCGGATTACGTGAATACTCAGGAAAAAGGGACTGTACTCTCTGCCTTGCCCTGCGTATGGTTTCAAAACAAGGAAGTCCGTATGCTCGGTAATTAAATACAATATCCTCAAGCGGAAGATTTCCGGCTGGTATATATCCGTACCGATTGTAATAATGCAGAATGAGAAGCATATCATCATACCTCGACATCGGGCATTCCTTTAAGATTTCAAGCACTCGGCTCTCCACCGTTTTCTGTTGTTTCATAATGTTCCTCCAAAAATTAAAGGGACAGAGTTTTTTACGCTCTGCCCCGACTGGTTAATGTTCGCTTGTTACTTACTTCTTACGGTTTTTAACCTGAAGAAAGATAAAGCCGCCGACAATAACGGCGACTAATGCGATAGCGATAATTGTCTTTGCTTCCATTACTCGTTACCCTCCTTTTTCTTCTTTTTGTGTGCAACAACAGAAGTTACGGCGATACCGACAGCAGAAAGTCCGGCAAGGACATACCAAAGTTTCATATTGGTATCATCTCCTGTTTTCGGAGTATCCCTCAACTCATTGTGCATTTTTACAACGGCTGTTTCATCAAGTTTGATAGTAACATTCTGGTCGGCAGGTGTGATATATGCAGCAGAGGCATTGTTTACCACTTCGGATACGGTATATTCGCCAATACGAAGTCCCTCAATCACGATTTCGCCGTTCTTATCTGTTTCAAATGTCACATCATAACCGTTTGCTCCGGTTACTCTGAACGCAAAACCTTTAACCTTACCGTCTGAAGATGTCTTAACGATTTTCAGTGTTCCACGCATAGCTTCATTGATAAATCCAACACCTGCCTTATTCTCAACGGAATAAGTTGTTTCGTCTTTCTCAATGAAAACAGAGTATTCTCCTTTATCAAGCAGGAAGCCCTCCGGTGCTTTGGTTTCACGAACAATATATTTTCCGTAAAGCAGCTCTTTCATCTCATAAATTCCGGTTTCGGTTTCTTCAAGATTTCCGATAAGTTCATCGCCATCATCAATCTTTCCGTTCTCATTGGTGTCCTTATATACCTCAAAGGTTGCACCCGTAAGTTTGTTATCCGGATATTCAGCGTCCACCTTCGTGAGTCTGATATTGCCGTGAACATACTCATTGACAATCTCAATTTCAACTACCTGCTCGGCTTTGCTGATATTGACCTCATACGCTTTTTCATCAAGGACAAATCCCTTTGGCTGCTCGATTTCTCTTACAATCCATTTGCCATAAGGAACTTTTGCAAAAGAAAAACTACCGTCTTTTTCAGAGATAGTCATCATAAGTGCAGTATCCTTTGTAAATTCTGTTTCTTCGGCTTTAAAGATACCGATAACAGCACCCTCAAGTGCTTCTCCATTCTCGTCAATCTTCTTACCTGATACAGAACCATAGATAAGTTCATTCTTGATTTCTTTTCCATCATTCACTTTGATTTCAACGGTTGCGGTATCCTGACCTGCGTATTCAAATACAACCGGATACTTCGTATCAGAGAGAATATAATGCTCATCAGTTGTAATCTCTTTGACATAGTATTTGCCAAACGGAAGGTCTGACTTCATAACAGCAGTTCCATTTTCATTTACGCTGACAATCTCAATCAGTCCATCAGCCGGAATAACGGTACCGCTTGCAGATACAATATCTTCTGCGGCATAAAGACCAAAGCTGATATTTTTGATTTCTCCGTTGTCGCCAATACCAAATGTCTTATCCTTTTCAATGGCTTTTGCAAGGCTTACCTGCACTTTCTGTCTTTCGTTATAGAATGATGTGGAAGTTTCGGTAACAGAGATATTCTGACCTGCGTAAGTAAGCTCAACCGTATGTGTTTCGCCACTGATTACCATTCCATAAGGTGCGGTAATTTCCTTGACCTCGTATTTTCCGAGATAAAGTTCTTTGCTCTTAACAAATCCATCGGAGCTTGTTGTGATAGTATCTACCACTTCGCCCTTTGAATAGCGGAGTGTACCGTCCGGTGTACTAATATCTTCCGCAGCACGGACTTCATAAACTGCACCCTCAAGTCCTGCCACTTCATAAACAGGCTGATAGATAACATCACTGTCCTCAGAACCACTTGCATTGACACCACTAAATACTTCTCCGGTCTTTTCAACCGTGATAGTACCTTTCTGTGCCATATTCGGTTTATTGACTTTCACAACAGTTACGCCGCCTTCCTCTGTGGAATTTTCTTCGGTAATATCAAAATATACCGGAGTATCATCAAGTACATATCCGTATGGAGCTTGTACCTCTACGATGGAATATCCCTTGCCGTAATCCAGTTTCTCAGGTGTTACAAGAGAACCTTTTGTGTCGGTATAGAACACATCAATCGTGGTCGGTGTCGGATAAGTAAAGGTCATTTTGACCTGATTGCCCTGCGGGTCGTAAATCTTAAATCCTGCTCCTGCATACGGAATACTCTTTCCGCTTTCTGCGTCCACCTTGATTACATTGACAAAGCTCTCAAAGTTACGGTTATTGATAAGATAACGGTAGGTCTGTGCGTTCTGTGAAATGAACACATCAAAATCGTCCATCATCTCTCTGCCTTCCCAACCGGAAGTCTGGTGTACGGTATAAATACCATACGGCATATCTTTTGTCTGACCGAAGCCATTTTCATCGCAAACAATGGTATCTCTCTCATCTTTATTTGCTGCGTCATAGCTTCCGGCAGATTTCAGATAAATCTCAAAGGAAGCACCCTTTTCAGGTGTTTCAATCTTTGTTTCTCCGTCATCGGTATGTTTGATGATAGCCACATTGCCTTTGATTACCTGCTCGGTTACATCATTGGAAGTAAGGTTGTGTTCCACCTCATAAAGTTTCGGGTCTGCACCTACTTCATGGATAGTCTTATCAAGCAAATATCCCTCTGACGGTGTGATTTCTCGGATTGTCCAGTCGGTATCACAAACATATTCTTTAGTAGTGAACTGACCGTTTTCATCAGTAACATACTTATCTACAAGCGTTTCGCCCTTATAGATACCGTAAACTGCTCCCGAAAGTTTGGCATTGCCCTGTGCTTCGCCTTTTTCAGCGTCGCTCTTTGTTACTGTTACAGTAAATTTCTTTAAAATGTTATTGAAGTTTCTTGTGGTTACTTCTTTCCACTTCACTGGTGCAGTCTGATTTTTCGGTACGACATAACGGATAGCTGTGTCTACTTCTTCAAGTGTATATGGTTCAGAACCACTGATAAGCACATCTTTGAAAGTTGCCACACCGTTTTTGTCTGTAACTGCATACTGGTCAACAGCATCACCGGAAAGAGAAGTACCGAAAAGATGGAACTTCACACCTTCAACAAGGTTATCTTCTGAGGACTTCACTACCTGAAGGTCGCCACGCTTCAATTTGTTATTGAAAGTGACCTTTGCAATCTGTCCTGCTACAACAGTAACTCTATGTGTTTCCTGCGGCTCGTACTTATCGTATGCCTGCTCGGTTACAGTATAGATACCCGGCATAAGGTTATCAATCTGGAACTTACCGCCATTAGCTGTTGTAACTGTCTGATTGATACCGTTTCCGGTAATCGTGAAGTTGATACCGTCAACCTTGCCGTCCTCACTGGTCTTTACAATCTGACAAGAACCATAGCTGACTTTCATCTTCACATAACCGTTGATACTGTCGCTTACTTCCTGAGCATAGCTGACAACATCCTGCACACTGGAGTTCTGACCGTGTTTGCCCTCTGACCATACAACCACACCTCTGCGGACTGCATTTTTCTTCGTTGCGGTAATGGTAAATTCCTTACTCGGTGCAGTATCCATAGAAACAGTAAGTTTGTTACCATTCACTGAAAAGCTCACTCCACTGATACTTGCCTTGAAATTATATTTGGACAGCACATTATTGGAATCTGTCAGAGTAGTTGTGTACTTGCTTCCGTTCCACTCAAGTTCTATCGTCTTTGCCGAACCGGATGATTTATTACAAAAGCTCGGTATGGTCGCATGGTTCTGTACACTCTGCACCATACTGTTGTAATAACTGAAAATCTTATTGCGGAGCGGATGCTTTGCATTGATGACATCTTTCACATTGCTGCAACCACTGGCTGCTACATGATTGAAGTTCACATCACGCTCTCCGATAACAGTTTCCCAGATAAGAAGCTGTGTGGCATAAGCCTGTGCAATGCTGTTTGCTGCCGCTTCATTCTGTGACCTCCAAGATGTCGAGATTGTCCCACGATAGCCATACTGTAAAATACGACCAACGAAAAGACGGATTTCATCTCCGGAAATAACCCCGTTGGATGCAAGGTTATTAAAATAATTTTCGTCATACTTATTCATTGTCTGACCGACCTTGAGCGAAATTCCCGGCTCAATACAATAAGCAACATTGCCTGAGTATGAGCCAATAGCCTTAAGATTGGTAAAATTGGAACGTCCGGTATGCCAACCATTTTTCAAGGTCAAATTGCTGTGTCCCCATACCCCATCGTAATTAGCATCGCCATCACGAGGGAAATCGACCATATAAACATCGGCTTTTTCTCCCGAAGCAGCATATGCTGTTGTCGAGCCAATGCCTGCAAAAGTGGTCACACACATAAGGGTCGCCAAAAAAAGCGACGTGACTCTTTTGAATTTTGACTTTATCATTGCGTTTCCTCCTGTAAAAATTGAAAAACACACCGTATCGCTACGATGTGCCTTTGTGGATTTTCTCTTACGACAAGATTTACCTGCCGAAAAACAAATGCGGATTTTTCGTTAATTTTTCATTTTACCATACACCTCCCGTCCGTTCATACTGTGCGATTGCCCCTTAGAGATAGACATATACTTTGAGATAGTTATATTCAAGTGAGATAGTATATATCATTTTCGGTAGGTAAAAATATAACTAAGGGGTTAGAGTGTGAGAAAGGGGAACTGTAAAACAGGCTATCTGCTGTCACGTCCTGCACGGTTACGCAAAAACTTGTTGTAATACTCCAATGCTTTGCAGACAAAATCCTCTGTCTGACTGACGGGAATGTTTTTCGGGATAAGCTGTCTTACTCTATCGCCCCTCAACACGATTTTTTCCTTTTGGTTCGGCTTTTCCTCAGACATAACAGCGTGGATTGCTTCTGTTGTAAGGTTGCCCTCGTTGAATAACTTTCGCATACGGATTGTCTGGTCGTGTGACGGGGTTGCGTCATTCAGGTCGATTTCGTCAACCACATCACGCTGGCAATCTTCATCAAGGTAAGAAAGTTCTACGGCAGGACGCATTTTAATACGCCCCTCATCAACAAATTCAAACAGTTCGGGAACAAGGTTTGTTAAACGAATATAACGACGAACTTGCGTTTGACTGTCGCCCGATTGTTCTCCGATTATTTGAGCAGTTTCTTTGCCATCCGACTTCCGACCCAGTGGGTTGGAAGTTAAATCTGTTCTTTTCCCTTGTCTGCTTAATGCTTCTAAACGCATTTTATAGGCAAAGGCTTTTTCACTCGGCAATATCTCTGACCTTTGGAAATTACTCTCAACCATTAAAATGGTCGCTTCATCTCTGTTCAGGTCTACAATCTCACTTCTCAGTGTTTCAAATCCTGCCAGTTCACAAGCTCGCTTTCGTCTGTGTCCTGAAACAAGTTCGTATCTGCCGTCCTCTTTCTGCCTTACCGTTGCCGGAGTAATAACCCCTCTTTCCTTGACACTCTCCACAAGCTGCATCATATCTTCATCGTCCCTGACCTTAAACGGGTGGTCGGGAAAATCATCAATCAGCTCTAACGGAATATCTCGGATTTTTGAAAGCTGTTCTTCATCTCGCTGTGCCTGCGTGGTAAATAAATCATCGAGCTTCGTGAGAGTGAAGTCGCTCTTTCTTCCTGCCATCGGCTAACACCTCCTTTGTAAATTCAGCGTATGCCTTAGACACTGTGCTGTTTGGCTCATAAGCATAAATGCTCTTGCCTTTGGAAGAAGTTTCAGCGGCTTTTACGGCAATCGGGATTTGTGTTCGATACATCCTTATCTGATTACCGAAGTTTGCCCTGAGTGCTTCCACCGTACTCTTTGCAAGGTTTGTTCGGCTATCCACCAAAGTAAGCAGCATACCATCTATCTTAATATCCGGATTGATATACTTCTTTACTTTTGAAATGGTCTGCACAAGCTGTGTCATACCCTTTGCAGGCAAATACTGAGCCTGAACCGGAATGATAACACTGTCTGCCGCCGATAAAGCATTGAGAGTAACCATACCAAGCGAAGGCATACAGTCTATAATTACATAATCATATCTGTTCTTCACTTGACTCAGATAGTTCTTGAGTGTAGTTTCTCTGCTCATTGCGTTCATAAGGTTAAATTCCATTGCTGAAAGCTCAAGGTTTGCCGGAACAAGGTCAACACCTTCTTCGTGGTGCAGGATACCAACCATAGGGTCTGTCATCGTTTCATTGATTACATCTGTGAGTTTCGTTGCAAGCGTGATACCCAAGCCGTCTGTATCCTGCCAACCAAGACAAGTCGTTAAATCTCCCTGCGGGTCTGCGTCTATGAGCAATACTTTCTTGCCCTGCATTGCAAGCCCGACTCCGAGATTAACTGTTGTGGTGGTTTTTCCGACTCCGCCTTTCTGGTTACATACGGAAATCGTTTTGCAGTTTGACACTTCTTTTTGCCCTCCTTTCTGAAAATTCATAGCCACCGCATTATGGCTATGTACCTGACCGACTCATTTCCTAATCGGTCATAGCAATATTTGTTCTCAACACCCCTTGCCAAGCAAAATGCTTATGGGAAGTCACTAAGGAACAGACTGCTTATCTGTATCATAGGATTCTAACCTCTGCCGGGTACTCCGCCAGCTCCGTAGAGAAGTATCATTATCATTCTGACTGTCATCGCCATATCAGGGGCAACCTGATACTCATAGCCGGAGTTCTCGCTATTCTGAAATACAGAAATCACGGCGTACCTGCTAAAGTGGCTATCATCAGAAATAAAGTCTTAGTGAATGACTTATTCAATTTTCAAGCGAAAAGGCTTCCGTTTTTGCTATCCGGAATGAACCCCTTCACTCATTTGGACAAAGGGGTATGAAATGCACACCCAAAATCTCCGCTTTTCCAAAAATATTTCAAAAAAATTTTTGGAAATTAAAAAAGCCGCCTGCTCCGGTTAGGAAACAGACGGCAAAACACGTTCTAAATGTATTCAATTTTCAATTTCTTTTTCTTTGCTTCAAGCACTTTGCAGAGGACATCATCTACTGCATCGGTGTATCGTCCCTGAGCTGCTAAATTGTTCTTCAGTTCAATGAGCGATTGTATCACTCGGCTTCGTTCTTCTTCATTTAAGTATAGATGATAGGTTTTCTCTCTCATTGGCTGTCCCTCCATCTTTCAAATGTATTTTTGATTATCTCCACATCTTCCTCTGTATCAGAAGAAATAAATATATGTACGCTCTGAAAAGCTTTCTTTAAATTATTGGCATAATCCAGTTCTGTGCCTTTCATCGGCAGCTTAATCAGCCTTATCCCTCGTTGCTTACACATATAGGCTTTCATTATTTCTATATTCTCGTCAGCACTTCCCGACTCAATAGCCAACTTTTCTGAAGGTATGTATGTTTCAAGCGGAACTCCAAGCAATCGGTCAGAACCAAGTTCTGCTTTCAA
>ERZ1673739.2668-NODE-2668-length-14255-cov-19.371127_pt1 | contig 14255 bp, 18 predicted proteins | sample MGYA00580210_ERZ1673739 | MGnify/ENA primary metagenome ERZ1673739 (study PRJEB41218, sample SAMN15661749) | gut metagenome | host: Homo sapiens | place: Canada: London | collected 2015-08-20/2019-03-30 | study: EMG produced TPA metagenomics assembly of...
TTTGCCCCTTTAACTACAAACCCCCTCGCCCATTTCCCCCTCGCCGGGTCACAGGCTCGCACTTTGTTAAAAAAATAACAAAAAATATTTTGGTGAAAACTATTGACATGTGACAGCGCACATGATATAATATATACAGAGTTAAGAAAGAACAAAAAGCACAGTAAAAGAAAATAAAAAATAAGTGCAAATAGTTCTTGACAATCTTAACAAAGCATGATATAATAAAGGTGCAAACAAAGAAAGAGAGGAAAGAAAAATGAGAGAATACAATTTAAGCACAGCAAGAGGAAAACAGTTATACGATATGGGGAATACATGTTGCTGGGGTAGTTTGCACAACTTATATGAAAAATGGTCACCCGCAAAAGAACACGCCTTTAACTGGTGTTGGGAACAATATTGTAAAGGTGAAAATAGCACAGCTTTTGGCGTAGGAAACGCAAACTCATTTGGTTTCACAGCTAGTTGGCTAGAAACTAAAGACGGCGAGGACGTTATGCGGATAGAAACTAAAGACAACTCATATTTAGTATGGTTAGATCGGTAGACCGGGAACGGCGGTTCAACTCCGCCACTACCATTCAGCACAAAAGTGCTAGATTATTCAAAAAAGAAAAGGAGAAATAATTATGGCAAGAGAAAGAATGGTAACAAGGACAGTTTCTACTACAACGCTCGATGTTTTAGTAATCAACATCGAGACATCAGAGGTCGGCACAAAATCATTTGTCTTAGGACAGAACATGGTAAAAGACGAAAAAACTATGCTCAACAACTCACAGAAAATGCTCGACGACGAGACAGGCACAACTATCTGGAAGTGCGTTGCAATCAAAAACATTAAAGAGGAAGAGACCTTATATGGTATGACCGAACAGGACTTCTTAAAATACGCAAAAGTGTTGCCGCCTAGATAAGCGGCACACTTAACCAAAATATAAACAAAAGGTGGAGATCAAATGTTAAATATTATAGCAAAAAACGTAAAATCTAAACTTACCAAAAAAGTACGAGGAAAAGTTTCCTGTCACGCATTAGGCGGCAACACAATAGTGTGTGATATTATATGTAACGGAAACGTATATCGTTACACCGAAAAATACACATGTGATGAAATCTCATTCGGGTTATCATCAAAGACTATAGCAGACCACATACTGTATAACTACGCCACCCATATAAAGTGTAAATTCTTTAAATAAAGTTTATAATTTGTTCATACCTTATTCATATTTATCAACTACAATATAATTGTAACAAGGTAATAGATACGCAAGCCATTGCCAAAAGGGCGGTGTAACAACCGCCCACCTCACTAGAAAGATAGGTGTAAACGAGTGATTAAAACAATGTTTGAGCAGTTTGTGGATAACGGTGCTAAATTCATGTGCAGTGTTAATGGAACATATTTTTATGAATCAGGTGAAAATGTTATGTACGTACAAGTAGACACAACATTTCCATATACACACAAAACCATGGAACTGTTAATACACAATGATTTATTGAAAATTACAAAACTAACGTTCAGCTAGGTAAGCGTAGACGTGGTCCAATTCCCGTCCTAGCATTAGTCACAAACAATGACTATGACAACTAATAACAAAATGAGCCATGAAAGGAGAAAAAACTATGGCAAGAGTACCAATGGTAACAAGAACAATCACAGCAACAAAAATCACAGCACTGTGCCTTAACATCGAGACAGCTGAACCGTTCAACAAAACGGTAATGCTTTCTGGCACATTTAATGACGAAAAGTCCATGATGAAAGCCGCTGAAAAGATTCTGAACACGGAAACCGAAAGGGCAGTACATATTGTTTCCAGTGAAGAAATTGAAACCCTTTATGGTATGACTGAACAGGAGTTCATTCAGAAAGCACAGGTTTTGCCGCCTAGAGTTAAAAAAGAAGAAGCAGAACAGCAGTAAAAATTAAACAAGAAAAAGGAGAAAAAAACAATGGCAGGTTATGAAGTGAAAATTATTGAAAGCAGTAAGGAACTTTCGGCAAGAGAACGCATTTCTCTCAAAAACTTTGATGAAATGATTGCCTTAGACGAAGCAGTAAACGCCGAAACACCTAGACTTATGATTGACGTTTCCGGCTACGTTGTAGCAAGCGTTCACAACGAAAAGTCTGATAATGTTGACTATGAAAAGTACATCATTATTGACAAAGGCGGAAATCGTTATATCACAGGTTCACAGCCGTTCTTTTCATCTTTTAAGGAAATCTGGGACGAGATGAAAGGCGAAAATGAGGACTGGGGCATTACAGTCTATAAAAGAGAAAGCAACAACTATAAAGGTAAAGAGTTCTTAACCTGCACTATTTGCTAACTAATTAAGCCCTCCCACTTACAAGGTGGGCAGGGCTTTTTTCTTTCTAAAGTGAGGTAAACGGATGGCTAAAAAGAAAAAACATACTCAGTTACAACTTGACTATAAAAAGCAAGTAAAACGATTAAAACAAGCGGTTAAACGTGCAGAAAAGCGTGGTTATATAGTTCCGGATAATATTATACCGAAACAGCCAAAAAAAATTACACGAAAATCTGTTGACCGTTTAAAGAAAATCACTACAAGCGATATTTACGCAAAATCTGAAAAGCTCGACCTTGAAACTGGCGAACTGATTCCGGGTGAATTAGCACGAAAACAGGAAAGAAGTGAATCCGCTAAGAAAGCGGCAAAAACAAGAAAAGAAAAGCGCTACAACGCTGAACTGGGAGAGAGCGAATATTATGAACCGCAATATGAAACTTTTCCATCAGGAGTAGATATAGTTATTTCTAACTTTAGAGCCGAAGTTACACGCTTTCCAGAAGTTGCACAACCTATTGTGAATAAATGGCTTAATAGATTATTAAGAGACTATTCAAAAGAAGATGTAGCTGAAATGTTAGAAAATGCGGCGGGACAGGGATTAGGAATTGACTATTCAATCGCATATAGAGAAGATTTAATTCTTGACAGGCTTTCAGAAATGTTTGAATTATTACCGGGCGCGTCTACTGGCAATAAAATTGATATAATGGAAGCATTAGAGTATGAGGAAGATTGGGAACTTCCTGACTGATGAAAGTCAAGAAATATAAGTATTTCATGGGAGATTTTGAAACCACGGTCTATAAAGGGCAGGTAAACACAGAAGTTTGGGCAAGTGCTTGCGTTGAGTTGTTTACAGAAGATGTAAAGATTTTTCACTCAATAGGTGAACAATTTGATTACTTTAAATCGCTTAAACAAAACATTATAGTTTACTACCATAACCTAAAATTTGACGGCGCTTTTTGGTTATCTTATTTAATGGTTGACTTAGGTTTCCAACAAGCTTGTGAACACTTAGACGCTGAAAACCCTTTTAAAGTGAGGTGGTTTCAAGAAAAAGAAATGTTAAACAACACATTCAAATATAGTGTTTCAGACAGAGGTCAATGGTACACAATTATAATAAAAGTAGGTGGACACTTTATTGAAATAAGAGACAGCTTAAAATTGCTACCATTCAGTGTTAAAAGAATAGGCGAAAGTTTTGGAACAAAGCATAAAAAACTTGATATGGAATATACAGGTTTTAGATATGCAGGTTGCGAAATAACCGATGAAGAAAAGCAGTACATAGCTAATGACGTTTTAGTGGTAAAAGAAGCGTTAGAAATCATGTTCAATGAAGGTCACACTGACTTAACAATAGGATCATGCTGTTTGAAAGAATATAAACGTTCAGTCGGTAACGATGATTACAAAATGTTCTTTCCAAACCTATATGATATACCTATTGATAAAAATAAGTATGGATATGAAAATGTTGGTGAATATATCAGAAAATCTTACAGAGGCGGCTGGTGCTATCTTGTAAAAGGAAAAGAGGGAAAAATATATAACAACGGATGTACTTTTGATGTAAACTCGTTGTACCCGTCAATGATGAGCAGTGAGAGCGGTAACTATTACCCTGTAGGATTGCCACATATGTGGAAAGGTAATATTATACCAGATGAAGCTTTAAGACCAAAGCGTTATTACTTTATACGGATAAAGACAAGATTTTACATCAAAAAGGACAAGCTACCATTTATACAAATAAAATCAAGTCACTTGTATAAAGGAACAGATTGTTTAGAAACGACCGATGTATTCAATAAAGAAACTGGTTTGTACTCGCCATATTACATAGGTTTTGACGGAAATGTAAAAGATACTAGAGTTGAATTAGTTCTAACTATGACAGACTTTGAACTTCTGAAAGAACACTATGAATTGGTGGATTTTGAAATCATAGACGGTTGCTGGTTTTATGCTGAAATAGGGTTATTTGACAGTTACATGGAAAAATACAAAACAATGAAAATGAATAACAAAGGCGCATTGAGAGAGTTAGCAAAGCTTTTCCTAAACAATTTGTACGGTAAAATGGCAAGTAGTACCGACAGTTCATTTAAAGTAGCGTATTTAAAAGAGGATAAATCCATAGGTTTCATGGCTTGCATGGAAAACGATAAAAAACCCGGCTATATACCAGTAGGTTCAGCTATTACCAGTTACGCTAGAAATTTCACAATAAGAGCCGCACAGATGAATTATAGCGGAAAAGATAAACCCGGATTTATTTATGCGGACACCGACAGCATACATTGTGACATACCTTGGAACACGGTTAGCGGTGTAAAAATACACGACAAAAACTTCTGCTGTTGGAAACCAGAAAGTTGTTGGGACGTTGCCATTTTCACAAGGCAGAAAACTTACATTGAACATGTAGTTCAAGAAAATTTACAAGATATTGGCAAACCTTACTATAATATTAAATGTGCTGGTATGCCAAAGAAATGTAAAAACCTTTTTGAGTTATCAATGCAAGGTTTTGAGCCGCTAGAGGGGGATGATAATTACACAGAAGAAGAAAGAGAATTTTTAAGACATAAAAGAACATTGGAAGATTTCACCATAGGATTAAGTGTTCCCGGAAAATTAAGACCTAAACGTATCAGAGGTGGCGTATTGCTGGTAGAAACACCATACAAAATGAGGTAACGATATGAACAGATTATTTGCACTTTACTTTCAAGTCAAAATAGTGTATTACTTAATGAAAAATCACTATGATTATGAAAAAACTATTAAAGACATTTACAACGAACTGGAAAAATATTTATAAGTGAAAAGGCTTGCAGAATAAACCGCAAGCCCTCTCTTTATATCTGTAACCTTTGGGTACTTAATGCGGTACGCTAAACCGACATGAAATGTGGCAGTATCTTTCACCTGTGCGTCCCACATCTTCACATTAAGTATGACAAAAGCAGATACCTTAATAACTCAAACTTTTTAACAAAGCTTCTTTGCAACGTAAATCCTTAAAACGGAAACACCCTTTTTCAAAATAAAATCTAAGAGTTGCAAGAAATGCGTCATTTCTTTTTAGCATTACATAGTTAATTTCATGGTCATCAGTGGTAACTGTTATTTTAAGCCTAAAAGTATTATCACTTCTATCGTCAATGTAAATAACACCTGCGTCAGCATATTCACGTACTCCATAATCAATTCCTTTGTATTTAATAGTGCATAAATATCTGCCAACACCTTTTGGTTTTTCAATAAAAGCTTTGTTATCATTAAGATAAATACACTCACTACTGTAAGCAACATAGCTATTCCTAGAAAACGCTTTATTAAAACCACTATCTTTTTGTGCCCTACTAGCTGTTTCAATGAAACCCTGTTCAAGAATAAATCCATCCCCTCTTAAAAATTTTGTATTATCTTTTAACCGTTCACTGATACCTAGTTCTACAAAATAGGGATTAATGATAGACACTGGGTTGCTTAACATAAACACAGGTACATATCTGCTTTGTTTTCCCTGTCCTCTGGCAACACTTGTATGAACAGAAATGAACTTCCTTATTTCATCTGAACAATAATGATTGGTTTCACTCTGAAATTCATCAAAAATCATTCTTTCAACGTCACTGAATAAGTGTGAATACTTCTTTAACTGGTCAGCACTGTTAAGTGAAATAGCATAACCGCAAGGCTCATCATCTAAAAATAATTCGTGAAAAATTCCAGAAGCTTTTCTCTTGCTAGTCATTACACTATTATTAAAGAACAAAGTGGATAAGTCCTTAAAGAACTTTTCAGCGCAATCATCTAACTCATAGTTATAACGGTAGATAAGCGCAAATTTTTCGCCTTTCTCTTTAAATCTATTTACACACAATCTACCAAAATAAGTAGTCTTACCACCAGACCTATTACTTGTAATAAGATATAGTTCTGGTTTGTTACCATTTATGTCCAACATACTAAGTATCTTAGTCCCATCATAATATGAACTAGCCAAAAAAAACACATCCTTTCTCTTTTATTATAACACATATATTGACTTGTTTCAAGCAAAATGGTATAATTATAAAAAAGAAAGGAGATTTTAACATGGACGCAAACACAATTATTCAGCTTGTAGGTAGCTTAGGTTTTCCCATTGTTATGTGCGGTGCTTTGTTCTGGAGAATGGTAAAATCTGACGAACAGCACAAAGCAGAAATGAACAAGCTTAGTGAAGCGCTTAACAACAACACAATTGCTCTCACTAAGCTATCGGACAATCTCGACAAGGAGTGATAACATGGACGTTACAGCTATTAATTTACCGCAAACTGTTTCAGTTGCACTTTTAGTCATCGCAGGACAGTTTGGAACTGGTGAAGAAAGAAAGACAAAACTTACAAAAGCAGGTTATGACGCTCAAACCGTCCAGAATTGTGTGAATGACCTGTTGCCTATTATCAACAAATATGGTGGCTAATATGCCGTCAATTCAACAGTCTTATAACTGGGCAGTTGAAACATGTGCCGCTGAAAATGTTGGTTATTCACAGCAATACAGAAACCAGCAAACTGTGAACGGTATAACCTACTACGACTGTTCTTCTTTTATATGGCACGCCTTAGTAGCTGGTGGTTTTGATGTTAAGGCGGCTAATGGTGGAAGTTCTTACCCATTCTGGACAGGAACAGAAGCGGCTTGTTTAAGAGTTTTAGGTTTTACGCTTTATGACCCTAGTGTTGAATGGAAACCGGGTGATATTCTTATTAGAACAGGGCACACGGAAATGGCATTCGATACAACACGCTCAATGGGTGCGCACACCGCAAAAGTGGCACTTGATGAACAGGTTTCAATCAATGCTAATGACAGCAGAGGAAACTGGTTACAATTATGGCGATGGGAAAACGGTGCAACTAATGAGTGGATAAAGGGAAACAGGTGGTTAACCATCGGTGAAATGCATAACAACGCAACTATCATTTTTAATTATCTGCTAAATGAGGGATTCACTGTTGAAAGTATTTGCGGTATTTTAGGAAACGCTGGTGGTGCATACAGTTTGGGTGAAAGTTCAATCAATCCAGGTATATGGCAGAATTTAACACCTAACCCTATTTTAGGGTTTGGGCTGTTCCAATGGACGCCTTCAACTAATTATACAGACTGGGCAATAGCTAATGGGTATGAAACAGATGATGGATATGGACAGCTTGATTGGCTAGTAAACCAGACTGTTCCAACAGGGCAATGGATACCAACAACTGACTATCCAGAAACCTTTGATGAATTTAAGTCTAGCACAAAAGACCCTGAATACCTTGCCTATACTTTTCTAAACAACTTTGAACGCCCAGCAGACAGAAATCAACCAGCTAGACAGCAGAACGCTAGATACTGGTATGATTGGTACAACAATTCCTATGTGCCACCAGAAAATCCCCCGCAAAACGGTGGTGAATGGAGTTCAAAAATGCCTATATGGTTATGCTTAAAAAGGAGGTTATGATATGCCGTTTAAAGATGGTACTTACCAGCACACAAGCGGGTTCACGGTAATGGTTCAGAATGGCGTGGTTATGTTGTCACCTAATCACCCTATGAGCATGAGATTATCGGAACTGTTTGATACTACAAAGTGGAAGGAAGTGAAATGATATGGCTGTTAAAACCAGAGATGAAATCGTGGAAGCTGTCAGAAAACGTATCGGTGAAGATACTTCTGATGAAGCTATCTCATTATTGGAAGATGTAACGGACACCTTTGCAGACTACGAAACAAGAGTTGCAGACAAGACAGATTGGAAAACTAAGTATGATGAGATGGACGCTAGTTGGCGTAAGAAGTATATGGACAGGTTTTCCGGCAAAACAGGAGAAGAAGTCAAAGAAGAACAGGAAGAACAGATTAAAGATGACAGTGAACCTAGAACCTTTGATGAATTGTTCACAGAAAGAGAGGGTTAATACATGGCTACCACACCTAAAGTTGTTACGCTTACTAACTCAAGCGTTGACATTTTAAACGCTATCAGAAACAATGCAACACAGAACTATCGAGACTATGTACCGAAGGCAACTCCTGACGCTGACAGTATCAGACAGATTGGTGCTATTATCATGGACTATCCGGCTTTGCAGAATGAGTTTCTTTCTGCGCTGGTAAACCGTATCGGGCGTGTTCTTATTACATCAAAAATGTACGACAATCCTTGGTCATTCTTTAAGAAAGGGTTGCTGGAATTTGGTGAAACAGTTGAGGAGATCTTTGTAAATATCGCTAAGCCGTTTCAGTTTGACCCGGCTGTTGCTGAAACGAACGTGTTCAAAAGGGAAATCCCTGATGTAAGAGCGGCTTTCCATATTATGAACTACCAGAAATATTACAAGGCAACTATCAGCAACGACCAGCTTAGACAGGCTTTCCTTAGCTGGCAGGGTATTAGTGACCTTATCGCTAAGATTGTGGACGCTATGTACACAGGTGCAAACTATGACGAGTTCCAGACCATGAAGTATATGCTGGCGCGCCACATTCTTGATGGACATATGTATCCTGTTGAGATTCTCGCAGTTGAAACAGCTAATATGAAATCCATTGTTTCCGTGGTAAAGGGAGTATCGAACAAGTTTACTTTCCTTTCACCGAACTATAATTTAGCTGGTGTACAGACCTATACCGCTAAGAATGATCAGTATATGCTTATCAATTCACAGTTTGACGCTACCATGGACGTTGAAGTTCTTGCTTCTGCTTTCAACATGGACAAGGCAGAATTTTCCGGAAGGCGTGTACTTGTTGATAGCTTTGGTTCACTTGACACTGCCAGACTTGCTGAACTGTTTGCTGGTGATAGCACCTATCAGGAAATCAGTTCTGACGAGTTAAAAGCACTTGACGCTATTCCAGCGGTTCTGGTTGACAGAAATTGGTTTATGATTTTTGACAATTTCTACAACTTTACTGAGCAGTACAACGGTGAGGGGCTTTACTGGAATTATTGGTATCACGTTTGGAAAACATTCTCTGTATCGCCGTTTGCGAACAATGCGCTGTTTATTCCGGGAACACCGGGTGTAACTTCTGTAACAGTAACGCCGTCTAGTTCAACTGTATCGGCAGGACAGTCTGTGCAGTTATCAGCGAACGTTGTTACAAAAAACTTTGCCCCTAAGAGTGTTACATGGACGGTTGACAGTGAATACGCTACGGTTGACAACAGCGGTAAGGTTACTGTACTTTCAACAGCACCAGCTTCAACTAATATCACTGTAACCGCAACAAGCACCTATGATACCAGTAAGAAAGGAACAGCTACGGTTTCAATACCAGCGGCTTAGTCCACAATTTTAAGAGTTATCCACAGATTATTGTGGATAACTCTATTTGAAAGGTTGATAAAATGTATATTGCACCTAACTCAACAATACGCATTTTGCGTAATGTTACAATAGACAACACATATCAACATACCATTCACTTTAATAGTTCAAGTGAACAGGCTTCATATTTTGCTGGTTTGGCTAAGTACACTGTCACTAATTATACATACCAACGCAAAGAAAGAATTTTGCGTGTTGGTATTTTGGCTGACAATCTGTATGATTGCAACTATATCATGTTCAAAAACACTTCATTTGGAAACAAATGGTTTTATGCGTTTATCACCAACGTGGAATATGTTAACAATGAAGCTTCAAATATTACATTTGAACTAGACGTAATGCAGACATGGTATTTTGATTACACTGTTAGACCTAGTTTTGTCGAAAGAGAGCATGTTGCTTCTGACAATGTTGGCGACAACCTTGTACCGGATGATTTAGAACTCGGCGAATATATCGCAGACGATTTTGATGGTACGAATCAGCTTGGCGCTAAAAGTATTGTGGTAGCGGCTACGTTTGACAAAGATTTAGACGATAATACGGGCGGAACTTATAGCGGTATTTACTCTGGTTTATATTACAACGTTTTTGATAACTACGCAGAGGTAAACGAGTTTATAAATGACGCTGTAAATGATAACAAGGCTAGTGGTATCGTTTCTATTTTTATGATGCCGAAAAACATGGTAGGCGAAATCGGTGGAAGTGTTAAAACATATGATGTGAACAAGAGCAAGAAAGTGAGAGGTCAAATTGATGGATACACGCCTAAGAACAATAAACTTTATACTTACCCATACAATTTCCTTTATGTTACGAACTTAAACGGTGTAGGTGTTCCGTTTCCGTATGAGTACTTTTCTGACCCAACAAATTGCACCTTTAATTTAAGTGGTGATATGTCATGCAATCCACAGATTGTGCTATGTCCAACTAACTATAAAGGTGTACCAGCTAACTACAATGAAAAAATCATTCTTGATGGGTTTCCACAGTGTTCCTATAATACCGACGCTTTTAAGGCTTGGCTTGCACAAACTGGTGTATCACAGCTTGTTTCCTTAGCTAGCGGTGGGGCGGCTATCGCTGGCGGTGTTGCTAAAGCAGGTGTTGCAACAGCCGCAGGTGGAACAGCTTTAGCGATAGGTGGTATTCCTATTGCCGCTGTCGCTGGCGTTGTCGCTGTTGCTGGTGTAGTTGCTGGCGTTATCCAGCACGCCACTTTACCAATGCAAGCACAAAACGCACAAGGTAATAGTGCTATGATGGCTTTAGGGTTGAAAGACTTTGCTTTCATGCACATGCACATTAGGGGTGAATTTGCTAAAATCATTGATGAGTATTGGAACGTATATGGTTACCCAGTCCATAGGGTAAAATTGCCTAATATCTCAACAAGGCGGCACTGGAATTATGTAAAAACGATTGACGTTAATATTGTTGGTAGCGTTCCGGCTGACGATATGGCTAAGATTAAAGCTTGCTATAATAATGGTATAACATTTTGGAGACATGGGGGTGCAGTAGGAAACTACTCACTTGACAACAGTGTAGGAGGGGGTGATTAAATGGCTAAACGCAAAAATCGTGACCCGTGGACAAGCGTATATCTGAATGACAGAACATACCAGCATTACTACAATAGACTGACAGAATTAGCTATCAGTATGTTCGAATGGTCGGGTTTACCAGACAGCATTGACCCTAGATTCCTTGAACTTACGTTGTTTTCTGACGGTATGGCTGTTTTCTTTAAAGATGATGTGATGGATAAGTACCTTGCATTACAAACCATGATAGGTGGAAATCTTGACGTTTACAGAATACCTAAGATTAGAACAGCATACGCCGTGAACGGTTACAATATGCCGCTAGATGAAACGAACTCTGTTATCATTTTCAACAATATGTTGCATACAAATTGTTTAACTGATGTTGAATTATTTGCGTATAAGCTTTATGAGTGCGATAGAACTATGATTACTAATCTTAAAGCGCAGAAAACGCCTGTTATGATAACCTGTGATGAAAACCAGAGGTTGACTATGAAAAATCTTTATGCACAATATGACGGAAATGAACCGTTTATATTTGGTGGAAAAGATATTGACATGAAAAAGGTACAAGCTATTGTGACTGGCGCGCCATACGTTACTGATAAAGTTTATGAAACTAAAACGCAAATATGGAATGAAGCAATGACATATCTTGGAATAAGCAATGTAAGCATGATTAAGAAAGAACGTATGATTACTGATGAAGTAAGCAGAAATATGGGTTCAACTGTTGCGTCACGCTATACAAGGCTAGAAATGAGAAAAGAAGCTTGTAAGAAAATCAACGATATGTTTGGACTTAATATCGGTGTAGAGTATCGTGCAGACATTCAAGCCTATACTGATGAAGATATGGGTAAATATGTGAACGAAACTGATGCAGGAGACGGAAAGGGGAAGAGTGATAATGAGTAAATACACAACAGAAGTTCGTTATATTTGTGAACACTTTTCCGGCTTGACCGAAAGCGTTGGCTACAACGATGTGGAACAGGTTATTAAGAACTGTCTGCCTAAAGTGTTTGACTTTAACTTTCCTATATTTGATGAAAGTTATAGGAGCGTTTTGGAAACCAAAATATTACGGCACTACTACACACGGGAAATAGGCTTAGAAACGGTTGGTTTGTGGAAATTAAAACTTTCCACAAAGTTAAATGAAATTATGCCGTACTATAATAAGTTATACAAAAGTGAGCTTATTGAATTTAACCCACTCTATGACGTAGATTTAACTAGAGAAAGAAAAATAGAGGGAAAGGGGACTAAGGACACAGAAAATGGTGAAAATAGGAGCGGTAGTAATAATACAGAAACCACACAGAACAACGATTCAACTGTAGAGGAGACTGGTGCTGATAAAGGTACTACAACCGGAACAGCTAACGGTACACAAAATCAGAATACTAATGGTAATGGTACAAATATGTATTCTGATACACCACAGGGTGCTATAACCGATTTACAAGCTGGTAGATACTTAACTAATGCAACTATTGATAGCGCCACAAACACATTTGCTGGTGCTTCTAGTGACACAACAACACAGACAACAGAAAACACAAAGAATTCCACAGTAGATACAAGTGGAAGTGTTGACGGCACAACAGAATCAGATTTTAACTCAAAAACGGATGGGTTCAGTAATACTACTTTAAGCAACACAGAGGATTATCTTGAACACGTTATTGGTTCTAATGGTGGAGAAAATTTCAGCAAAAGATTAAATGATTATCGATCAACATTTATTAACATTGATATGATGATAATAAATGAATTGGAAGATTTGTTTTTTGGGCTGTGGTAAGAAAGGAGACTAATTATTATGAGTTTTAATTGGAACAATATAAAACCTGCTTGTGGTGCAAGATGGTTGGTTCTTCCTACTGTATATTCGGACGCTTTATCTTATGGCGAACAGCTTAATAAGTTCTGTTACCAGTTAAACCAGTTAATTGAAAACAACAATATTCTTCCTGATTTTATCGCTGAAATGATTAAAGAATATATCAATAGCGGTGCAATCGGTGAAGTAGTTAGAGACATTTTAGCTGACTACATTTTAAATGTAAAATATCCGCCTAATGGCATTAAACCTGCGGTTGGTGACGGAAGTGCTGATGATACAGAAGCTATTCAAGGGTGTATTGACTATGCAAGTGCTAACGGTGGAGTTGTATACTTCCCTTATGGTTCTTATCTTACACAGCCGCTTACAATGAAAGATGGAGTCAGTCTCTTTGGTTTTGACAGATACAGCACTAAGATTGTCTTAAAGGGTGGGGCTACTAAAGCACTAATCAATGGTAATGTGAGTGATTTATCTGTTGTTGGACTTACTGTTGATGGTAATAGCGGTATACAAGTTAATGATGTTGATGTTGTTAATATAACAGGTAACAATGTTATGTTTAACGAGTTGATTATTAAAGACGGATATCGTTTATTTTCTTTTGTGGGTGATGGGTACTTACAGTGCGACAATATTATATTTGGAAACAGTGTTGAGAATTGCTTTAGTGTTGATGGTGATGTTGTTGTACAGGCTAAAAACATGCTGTTTACCAATTTAAGTAAAGTTGGTGGTGTAAGTGTAATTGATATTAAGGGTAATAGTGGTAACTACGATTTTAATAGTGTGGCTGAATGTGACACTTGTTTAATGATTAGTGGAAATAATAATAAAATTTCTGCTATGATTAGTAGAGCAAACAAAGATTATGCTGACACTGGATTAAGGAATAATATTTGTATTGCTGGTAAAAGCAATAAGGAATTTTATTCTGGTGATGTTAATGTAACGGCTAATGATTTTGTTGAAACTTTAGAAGGTAATAAAACTGAAAATGTTGAAGGAGATATTGCTGTTACTGCTAAAAACTATGAAACCACTTTGAGCGGCAATAAGACCGAAAATGTTGAAGGAGATATTGCTGTTACTGCTAAAAACTATGAAACCACTTTGA
>ERZ1673739.2669-NODE-2669-length-14249-cov-7.207905_pt1 | contig 14249 bp, 10 predicted proteins | sample MGYA00580210_ERZ1673739 | MGnify/ENA primary metagenome ERZ1673739 (study PRJEB41218, sample SAMN15661749) | gut metagenome | host: Homo sapiens | place: Canada: London | collected 2015-08-20/2019-03-30 | study: EMG produced TPA metagenomics assembly of...
CCGACAAGGACATTGCAGACCGTGTATACATTGAGCCATTAACCGTAGAAGTAGTAGAGCAGCTGATCTTAAAAGAAAAGCCGGACAGCATTCTGCCAACCCTTGGCGGACAGGCCGGATTAAACCTTGCAATGGAACTGGAAGACGCAGGATTCTTAGAGAAGCACAATGTGCGCCTCATCGGTACCACTGCTCTTACCATTAAAAAAGCAGAAGACCGTGAGATGTTCAAGGAGACCATGGAAAAGATCGGTGAGCCGGTTGCACCTTCTGACATTGTAGAAGATGTAAAACATGGTCTAGAAGTAGCAGCACAGATCGGTTACCCGGTAGTTCTTCGTCCTGCTTATACACTGGGCGGTTCCGGCGGCGGTATTGCACAGAATCCGGAGCAGTGTGCTGAGATCCTAGAAAATGGTCTCCGTTTATCCCGTGTAGGACAGGTTTTAGTAGAGCGCTGCATCGCAGGCTGGAAAGAGATCGAATACGAAGTAATGCGTGACGGTGCAGGAAACGTGATCACCGTCTGCAACATGGAAAACCTGGACCCGGTTGGCGTTCATACAGGTGACAGTATTGTTGTGGCTCCTTCCCAGACATTAGGGGATAAAGAGTACCAGATGCTGCGTACTTCTGCATTAAATATCATCAGCGAACTGGGTATCACCGGCGGCTGCAACGTACAGTATGCTTTAAATCCAGACAGCTTTGAATACTGCGTAATTGAGGTAAATCCTCGTGTAAGCCGTTCTTCCGCACTGGCATCTAAGGCAACTGGATATCCGATCGCAAAAGTAGCTGCAAAGATCGCTTTAGGATATACTCTGGATGAGATCAAAAATGCAGTAACAAAGAAAACTTATGCAAGTTTTGAGCCAATGCTTGACTACTGCGTAGTAAAGATGCCAAGACTTCCATTTGATAAGTTTATAAGCGCCAAGAGAGCCTTAGGAACCCAGATGAAGGCAACTGGTGAGGTCATGAGTATCTGCACCAACTTTGAGGGCGCCCTGATGAAGGCCATCCGTTCCCTGGAGCAGCATGTAGACTGCCTGATGTCCTATGACTTTACCGGACTTTCCTATACAGGACTGGTAAAAGAGCTGGAGATCGTAGACGATATGCGTATCTGGAGAATTGCAGAGGCTCTGCGCCGCGGCTTCCCATATGAGCTGATCCATGAGATCACCCGTATCGATATCTGGTTTATTGACAAGCTGGCTATCCTGGTAGAAATGGAGAAAGAATTAAAGGCAGTAGGAGAAGGAAAGAAAGAGCTTACTACAGAGCTCCTTGCAGAAGCAAAACGCATTGAGTTCCCTGATAATGTAATTTCCCGTCTTACCGGTATTCCTCAGGAAGAGATCAAGAAGCAGCGTTATGACAATGGCATCCGCGCTGCATACAAAATGGTTGATACCTGTGCAGCTGAGTTTGCTGCAGAGACACCATATTATTACTCCTGTTTTGGAAGCTTCAATGAGGCTGAAAAGACAGAAGGAAGAAAGAAAGTCCTGGTTCTTGGTTCCGGCCCGATCCGTATTGGACAGGGAATCGAGTTTGACTTCTGCTCCGTACACAGTACCTGGGCCTTCAGCAAAGAAGGATATGAGACCATTATCATCAACAATAACCCGGAGACTGTAAGTACAGACTTTGATATTGCAGATAAGCTGTATTTTGAGCCATTAACACCAGAAGATGTAGAGAGTATTGTAGATATTGAAAAACCAGACGGCGCTGTAGTACAGTTTGGCGGACAGACTGCTATTAAGCTGACCGAGGCACTGATGAAAATGGGTGTGCCTATCCTTGGTACAGCAGCAGAAGATGTAGATGCAGCAGAGGATAGGGAACGTTTTGATGAGATCCTGGAGCAGTGCCATATCCCGAGACCTGCAGGACACACTGTATTTACCGCTGAAGAGGCAAAGAAGGCTGCAAATGACCTTGGCTATCCTGTTTTAGTACGTCCTTCCTATGTACTGGGTGGACAGGGCATGCAGATCGCTATCTGTGATGAAGATATTGACGAATTTATCGGCATCATCAACCAGATCGCCCAGGAGCATCCGATCCTGGTAGATAAGTACATTATGGGTAAGGAAATCGAGGTAGACGCCATCTGCGACGGAACAGACATCCTGATCCCTGGTATCATGCAGCATATTGAGCGTACCGGTATCCACTCCGGAGACAGTATCTCCGTATATCCGGCACAGGATATTACACAGCATAATATCGACACCATTGTAGAGTATACTGAGAAACTGGCTAAGGCTCTTCATGTAAAGGGCATGATCAATATCCAGTTTATCGTAGACGGGGATGACGTATACATCATCGAGGTAAACCCACGTTCTTCCCGTACCGTACCATATATCAGCAAGGTAACCGGTATCCCGATCGTTCCTCTTGCAACCCAGATCATCTGCGGCCATACCATTAAGGAACTGGGCTACAATCCGGGACTGCAGCCGGCAGCTGATTATATCGCTGTTAAGATGCCTGTATTCTCCTTTGAAAAGATCCGCGGCGCAGATATCAGCCTTGGACCGGAAATGAAGTCTACCGGTGAGTGCCTTGGTATTGCTAAGACCTTTAACGAGGCTCTTTACAAGGCATTTGAGGGCGCTGGCATCCGTCTGCCGAAGTACAAGAAGATGATCATGACCATCAGAAAGAATGAGCAGGAAGAGGCAGTGGATATTGCCCGCAGATTTGCAAATGTAGGCTACCAGATCTTTGCTACCAAGGGAACTGCAAGAACCTTAAATGAGCATGGAGTAAAGGCCTTTGAGATCCGCAAACTGGAGCAGGAGTCCCCGAATATCCTTGACCTGGTATTAGGACATCAGATCGACCTGATCATCGATATCCCGGCACAGGGCGCAGAAAGAAGCCATGACGGCTTTGTGATCCGCCGTAATGCCATTGAGACAGGTGTAAATGTACTTACAGCCCTTGACACAGCAAGAGCTCTTGTAACAAGCCTTGAGAACCGTGCAAAAGAGCTGACACTGGTGGATATTGCAACTGTGAAGAATGCATAAAGGTGTATAAATATAAGCCCCGCCGAAGCGACGGGGTTTGTATGCTGACGATAAAAACAAGTGAGAGAGGACCCGCGCCAGGCGCGGGTTCACTTGTGCAGACGTGCAGTGGAAGAAAAACTGCCGGTGACAGGTTCTTTAAACGAAAGAAAAGCACATGGAAGCAGGTTTTAAATGCCTGTTTTCATGTGCTTTTTGTGCTTTTGCTGTTGTTGTAATGCACGTTTACAAATCCTGCGTTTTTGCCCGTGGCTGCCTGCAGCAGCAGGCGGTTTGTCGGTTAATAGTTTGAGAAAATTATGCCACAGAAACGTCACTTGCATACTTCTCCGGATGATTGACCGGATAAGTCACTTTGCGGCCTTCTAACACCTCTGTAATGCCCAGAGCGGCCTGATAAGACAGCCGTTCCATAGCCTGCTTGCTTAAACCTGCAATATGTGGCGTTGCAATTACCTGATCCATGTGCAGCAGCGGGTCGTCTGCATCTAGGATCTCACCTTCAAATACATCCAGTGCAGCCCCTGCCAGACGGTTGGAAAGCAGCAGTTCCCTTAAAGCAGCCTGGTCGACTACTTCACCACGACCAAGGTTTAAAAGATACGCATCTGGTTTCATAAGTTCCAGCTTTTCACAGCTTACCAGATGGAAGGTATCTTTTGTATATGGCAGATGAATAGAAAGAAAATCGGAATTCCGGATCACTTTGTCCAGATCACTTGTAAGAATGCCATAATCCGCGCAGATATCTCCTGGAAGGTTTCTGCGGTATCCTAACACTTTCATTCCAAAGCCATAGGAAGCTTTTCTGGCAACTGCAGTGCCGATCCGTCCCATTCCAAGTACCCCTAAGGTCTTTCCTTCCAGATCAAAGGTAGTAATCTGTGGGCGGATGCTCCAGCCTTCTTTGCGTAAGCCGTCACGGCTTTGTGGAAGCTTCTTTGCAAGGCTTAAGATCAGTCCAAGGGTAAATTCTGCAACAGAACCGCTGTTGGCGTCAGCTGCGTTTGTTACCTGGATGCCCAGCCGTTCGGCAGCTTCTACATCAATACAGTCTACACCGGCACCATGCATGCCGATGACCTGCAGCTTCGGGCAGGAATTTAAAACACGTTCTGTAAAATGACCATTTCTTGTAAGAACGCCGTCTGCGTCATGTGCCTCTCTCATAAGGGTCTCTTCGTCATATCCGGTGCCCATGACCACCTGGTATCCATGGTCCTGAAGCAGAGTAATGCCTGCAGGGTCTACAGCTTCTGTGATTAAAATTTTTTTGCTCATATACATTACCTCCTACCGGAAAAATCTTCTGAAAACAATGACCAGAACTGGCCGATCAACCTCATTTGCCAATAGTCTAGCGAAAAGTTAGTTCTAAAACAAGTTGCAAACTGTACACCAAATGCGTATAATAATGGACATATTGTATATCTTGCTGTTTTCACATGAACACATTTCAACTTGCAGGTATCCGGAAAGGAGCACACTATGGCATTTCTTGTAAAAGACCTGGTGGACCGGCAGATCTTCGGCGGAGTCAGGCTGGTAGCAGGCGTTTTAAATGTTTCAAACCCTATTTTATGGGTCAATGTAATGGAAATACTGGACACTCCCAGATCTTTAAATGAGGGTGAGTTAGTGGTGTCTACCGGGTATGGCCTGGAGGATCAGTCTCTTCATAAGGACCTGATCCACCAGCTGAAAAAAAGAGGGGTCAGCGGTCTGGCGATCCAGCCGGGCTATTATATCGATCAGATACCGGAATACATTATAGAAGACGCAAACAAAGAAGGGCTGCCGGTGCTGGAGCTGCCGGAACGGCTGTCATTTTCAGAGATCCTTCATGTGCTTATGGATCAGATCACGGAAAACAATCTTATTTCCAGAAAGCTGGTCCAGGGACTGGACACACTGCGCATTGCACTTGGAAAAAAATTAAATATCAGTGAAAAGAAACTATTTGAAAAAGAACAGCAGGTATATCTTTTTCTCATCTGCCTTACAGGAAAAAACAGCCGGGACGAGGAAAGTCTCCGGCAGGGAATGGGAAAAGTAGGCTCTTTTCTTTCTTCTATGTCAAAAACCTGTATTGGTGAGACCTTGCCAGATGGAACCGGTATGTTTCTGGCGCCCTTTTCCGATGGAGAAGCATTTACAGATGCCATGTATGATTTCAGCATTTTCCTTACCTTTCTTTCGGAAAATGAAGAGATCAACTTTTATGTAGGTGCCCAGCCTTTAAAAGAAAGCAGGGATCTGCCTGACTGCGTAAAAGAAGCCTACGATCATATCTGTTTGCTGGACCGGATCGGGGCAAAACGGGGGATCTGTACCTTTGATAACCGACTTTTAGTGGAACTTCTTGGGACGCTTCATCAAAATGAGTATTCTATTGTATTGGGAAACCAGGCATTACAGAAACTCTTGGACCATGACCGGTATAATCACACAGGCTATGTACATACCATCCGTATCTATCTGGCACACAACTGCAATGCTACGAAAACAGCGGAACATCTGTACATCCACCGCCATACACTGATGAAGCGGCTGCAGAATATTTCCGCTCTCTGCGGCATTAATTTTACGGATTATTACATGCGTGTATACATGTCTTTAGCCATTCTGATCCATGATTATTTTACTTATTGATCCATAGGGGCTACAAAATATTTCAGAGGGTGAAACGAATTTTTTTACCAAAACTTTAGTAAAAAAACTTGACATCACCTAAAAACTGGTGTATCATTCGACACATCAAAAATAAATAAGCAAACGGAGCCGAAAAGGCATAAATGATTTCAAAGAGGAAATTCAGAACAATAGTCTGAGTTTCCTCTTTTGTTTTACCTGAAATCTTCCCGGCGGACCGCCGGGAGCGGTAGTTATCATTTGTTTTCAAGGCTCTGGGCAAGGAGGAAATGATTATGAAAAAAGGTTATGTGTATGCAATGATGGCTGCAGTTGCAGCAATGACAGTTTCCGGGTGTTCTTCCTCTTCTTCCGCACCGGCTTCTACAGCAGCGGAAAGCAAAACTGAAGCAGCAGCTTCTTCAGAAAGCGGCACTACTGCAGCGGACACATCTGATGTAAAGGCAGCGGTGGATACCATTAAATTCGGTCTGGTAGCTCCTCTTTCCGGTGATAACGGTGCTTATGGTACCAAGCAGGAAAAAGGTTATGAGCTGGCAATGGAAGAGATCAACGCAGCTGGCGGTGTGTTGGGAGCCAAGTTAGAGCTGGAAACATACGATGACGGCGGTGATGCTTCTACAGCAGCCAACGGAGCACAGAAGTTTGCAGATGATGACTCCATTCTGGCAATCGGCGGTTCCTGCCTTACCTCCTGTACAGCAGCCATGCTTCCTATTACAGGGGATGCAGAGATGCCTCAGTTGGTAGTAAGCTCCAGTGCAAAATCTTTAACAGGCATCAGTGATTATTTCTTCCGTATGGCGGTTCAGGATGCGGCAGTTGGTCCTCAGATCGCAAACCAGTTTACAAAAATGGGCAAGACCAAAGCAGTTACCCTTTACTGCAACAACGATTACGGCTCTGGTTTAAAGGACAGCTTCAATGCACAGTTTGAAGCAAACGGCGGACAGGTTCTTGACTCCGTACCTTATCAGGCAACTGACCAGGATTTCGCAGCGATCCTTACTACTGTAAAGAGCCTTGATCCTGACTGTATCGCTCTTTGCGGAACCACAACAGACGGCGCACTGATCATTAAACAGGCAAGACAGATGGGAATTGAAGCACCGATCATGGGACAGCCTGGACTTTACAGCCAGAATGTCATCGACATCGCAGGAGATGCTTCTGAAGGCCTTCTTTGCAGCGGCGTATTCGTAGCAGCAGGCGCAGATGAAAAGGGACAGGAATTCGTAACCAAGTACGGCGAAAAGTACAGCGGTGAAGTTCCGGACGGATTTGCAGCATTAGCTTATGACCAGATGTATGTACTGGCAGATGCAGCAGAAAGAGCCATGAAGGAAAACGGCGGTGAACTTACAAGACAGACTCTTGCAGAAGCATTAAAGGCAACTGAGTATGAAGGCGTTACCGGTACCGTTACCTTTGATGACAACGGTGACTGGGTAAGAGATTACCTGACACTGACTGTAAAAGACGGAAAGTATGTATTATATGAAGAGTAATTCTTCAGGAAAATAGATCAAAACAGTACAGGTGGTGACAATATGTTGGTATTTTTGCAGCAGGTTATAAATGGTCTGGCACAGGGAGGTATCTACTCCCTGATCGCCATAGGCTGGACAACGGTATTTGGAATTGTAGGAGTCATTAACTGGACCCACGGTGAGATCTATATGCTGGGTGCATATACAGGTTATTTTGTAACAACTTATCTGGGACTTCCGCTGATCCCTGCGCTTCTCATTTCCATGGCAGCCGGAGCACTGATCGCAATGGCAGTAGACCAGTTTGGCTATAAGCCATTAAGAAAGAAAGGGGTTCTGGCAGCAACCGGATTTATTACCGCTTTAGGTATTTCCACGATCCTGCGCTATACTGCCAACGCTGTATTTACAGTCAACCCCAAAGCGTATCCACAGCTGGTAGACCAGAAACTGATCACCATCTGTACTATTTCAGGTCAGCCATTAACCATCAGCTCCCTTCATTTATATATCCTCATTGGAACCATTATCATCATGGTATGTCTGGAGCTGTTTATCAAGCATACTCTTACAGGAAAGGCTATGTTGGCTGCTTCTCAGGATATGCAGACCTTAGGCCTTATGGGTGTTAATGCAGAAAAGCTGATCAAAGTTACCTTTGCGATCAGCGGTGCCCTTGGAGCAGCAGCCGGTTTCTTTATTGGTACCATCTACGCCATTAACCCAACCATGGGTGCTTTAGCAGGTCTTAAAGGCTGGTCCTGTGCCATCCTTGGAGGAATCGGAAGCATCACAGGCTCCCTGGTAGGCGGTATTATCCTTGGAATTGTAGAAAACCTGACAGCAGGCTTTATTTCCACTGGTTATAAGGATGCCATTGGATTTGCGGTAATGATCCTGGTACTTCTCATTAAGCCTTCAGGACTTATGGGATATAAATTTGAAGAGAAAGTTTAAGGAGGCAGCATATGAAAAAAGAACGTTTTTTCGGAAAAAACGGACAGACTGCCTTTCTTGGAGCAGCAGTTCTGGTCTTACTGATCTGTTATATTGACAATTTCCATGGTGGAAGCGCCTGGATCCCTACTTATTTTCAGCATGTGGCAGTTAACTGTCTGATTGCAGCCATCCTGGCATTAGGATTAAACTTTGTATCCGGCTATTTAGGCCAGACTTCCTTAGGCCATGCAGCATTTTATGGCATTGGCGCTTATACAACAGCCGTATTATTAAAATATACCAACATCAGTTTCTGGATCACCATTCCTGTGGGATTTCTTCTGGCAGCTCTTGTATCTATTCCACTGGCAATGGCTTCCCTTCGTGTAAAGGGACAGTTTTTGATCGTTATCACCTATGCATTTTGCGAGATCTTACGTTTCATCGCCATTAATACAGCAGCTTTAGGTGGAACAGCCGGTATACCGGGACTTAAATCCCCGGAGATCTTTGGTATTAAGATCACCAAGCTGGCAGCTTCCAGCAAAGGCGGTTACATCCTGATCCTGTTCTTGATCGTAGCAGCAGTAGCATTTTTCGCATGGAAAACAGAACATTCCAGGATCGGCTATGCTTTTTCAGCCATCAGGGAAGATGAGATCGCAGCTGTTGCCATGGGTATTAACACTAAGTATTACAAGGTACTTGCCATGGTGATCTCAGCAGTGATCTGCAGCATTGCAGGAAGTTTTCAGGCAGTGTTTGCAAGCATGGTCAGCCCGGAGCTTTTAAACTCTACCAAGTCCATTTCTATTCTTACTATGGTAGTTATCGGTGGACGCAGAAGCATCAAAGGTATGATCTTAGGAGGTATCCTTCTTACCATTCTTCCTGAGTTATTCCATTCCGTAAAAGACATTGCAGGACTTCCATTTGACCCATGGATGATCCTTTACGGCTTCCTTCTTGTATTTATGATGCGTTTCAGACCGCAGGGCATCTGGGGCGTGACTAAAAAGGAAACAGCAGAAGTGGAAGAGGGGTGATGGATATGCTGCTTGAGACAAAAAAAGTAACGAAAATATTCGGCGGACTTCACGCCAATAGTGATATTGATTTTTCCATTGATGAAGGCGAGATCGTAGCCATCATCGGACCAAACGGTTCAGGCAAGACTACATTTTATAATGTACTTACAGGAATTTCCCCTGCAACCAGAGGCCAGATCATTTTCAAGGGCAAAAGCATAGAAAAAATGCAGCCGGAAGCTATTACCCGCCTTGGCATGGCCCGTACTTTCCAGAATATCCGTCTTTTTGGAAATATGACAGTAGCGGAAAATATCATTATTGCCCGCCACTGCAGAAGAAAGACCGGTATCTGGGACTCTTTAATAGGAAGTCCAAGACTTAAAAAAGAAGAGGCGGAAAACCAGGAATACATTAAGAAATGTCTGGAATACGTAGGTATTTATGATAAAAAAGACTGGCTGGCTAAAAATCTTCCATACGGCATGCAGCGCCGACTGGAGATCGCCAGAGTCCTGGCAACAGAGCCAAGCCTGATCCTACTTGATGAGCCGGCAGCAGGCATGAACCCACATGAAAAGGATGAGCTGGTGGAGATCATCAACCGCCTGAAAGCAGAGAAATATTCCATTATCCTCATTGAACATGCCATGCGTATGGTCATGAATATTGCAGACCGGGTGGTAGTATTTGACCACGGACAGAAGATCGCAGAAGGACTGCCACAGGATGTAAAAAATGATCCTGTTGTGATTGAGTCTTATCTGGGAAAGGGGGCATCTGCAAATGGCGATGCTTGATGTAAAAGACCTGAATGTATATTATAGCAAGATCCATGCTATTAAAAATATAAGTCTTACAGTAGAAGAAGGAGAGCTGGTCTCCCTGATCGGGGCAAACGGCGCAGGAAAGACCTCTCTTTTGACGGCTATTATGGGCCAGATCCCGTCTACAGGCCAGATCAGCTTTGAAGGCCAGGCAGTCCACGGAAACGGAACCATGGAGATCGTAAGAAACGGTATGACCATGGTACCGGAAGGCAGACGTGTATTTCCAAGAACTTCTGTAATGGACAATCTGCTGTTAGGCGCTTACAGCCGTAAGGATAAGGAAAATGTAAAAGGCGACTTAAACAAGATCTTTGAAATGTTCCCAAGACTGTTAGAACGTAAAAACCAGCTGGCAGGCACCTTATCCGGCGGCGAACAGCAGATGCTGGCTATGGGGCGCGCGCTGATGTCAAGACCAAGACTTCTGCTCCTTGATGAGCCGTCTATGGGACTTTCGCCAAGACTGGTTGACCAGGTATTTGATACCATTGTTTCTATTAATAAGTCAGGAACCACCATTATGCTGGTAGAGCAGAACGCAAACCAGGCTCTTCGTGTGGCAAAAAGAGGCTATGTAATAGAGACGGGTGAGATCGTTCTTTCGGATGATGCAGATAAGTTATTGTCCAACCCGCAGGTGAAGGAAGCATATCTGGGTGGTTAAAACACGGGAGTAATTGGAAAAATCTGGAAAATACCACTTGAAAATTGCAATCTGGGAAATAGGATCTGGAAAGGCGGGAGCAAAGGTGAAAGTACTGGTATGGTGTGCTACTGCAGAGGACTGCAGGGTATTTGAACAGTATAATAAGGGAAGAATTGAGTTTGAATATACTCCGGATACATTAACAGAGGAAAATGTTTCCTCCTGTAAAGGCTATGAAGGGATCGTGATCCAGACCAGGTGCATGATCACGGAAAAGGTAGCAACCCTTTTGGCAGAGGCAGGAGTAAAATTTATCGCCTGCCGTTCCGCCGGTTTTGACCATGTAAACTTGGCAGCCATAAAGAAATATGGCATCAAGGCCTGCAATGTTCCTTTGTATTCTCCAAATGCCATTGCGGAATACGCCATCATGGCATCTATGATGGCGCTGCGGAAGGTAAAAAAGCAGCTGCACATGACAGGAAAAGGAGATTATACCTTAAAAGGTCTGCGCGGCCAGGAACTGCGTGACCAGACCATTGGTATTATCGGAACCGGCCGGATCGGCATGGAAAGTCTGAAAATATTTTCCTCTTTCACAAAGGATATTTTACTCTACGACCCTTATCCAAGAGAAGACGCGAAAGCAATGGGGACCTATGTTTCTCTGGATGAGATCTACGAAAAGTCAACACTCTTAGTATTTCACTGTCCTTTTACAAAAGAAAATTTCCATATGGTAAATGGTGACAGCATCCGTAAAATGCGCACAGGTGTGGTCCTTGTAAACCCGGCAAGAGGGGAACTTTTTGATCATCAGGCTGTATTAGAGGGCTTAAAAGAAGGAAAGATCGGTGCCCTTGCAATGGACGTTTACGAGGATGAAAAAAATTATCTGCGTAAGGACCTGAAAGGGGAAAGTACAGGTGACGCTGTATTTGACCAGCTTATTTCAAGAGAAGATGTGTTCTATACTGCCCATACTGCTTTTTATACAGACCGTGCGATCTTTAATATGATCGAGACCACAGTGGAAAATCTCTGGGAATACGGACAGACAGGAAGCTGTGCTCATGAACTGACCTAAGAGAGCGTTTACAGGGGTAAAGGGTACAAAATCAGGGAAAAGAGGGACCTAGATATGGAAAAAGAGTTTGATATATTAACAGGTGCAAAACGACTGGATGAAGTACGGTTTTCCAAGATTCGTACAGTGATGGATATGGTAGCGGACCTTCGTGCCAAAGGAGAAGAGGTATTATCCTTAAGTGCCGGAGAACCGGATTTTGACACACCGGCTCCTATTAAAGAGGCAGTGATCAAGGCGTTAGAAGAAAATTATACCCATTATGGCTCCAACAGAGGCTATCCGGCTCTTAGAAAACTTCTGTCAGAGAAACTGGAAAAAGAGACAGGGGTTTCCTATGATCCGGAGACAGAGATCATTTTCACCACCGGCGGTGCAGAAGCCTTAAACAATGCCTTTATGGCAGTGGTAGATCCGGGAGATGAGGTGATCGTATTTTCACCGGCTTTTATCACCTATGAAAATCTGGTCCATATGTGCGGTGCAAAACTGGTAAAAGTGCCTTTAAAGAAGGAAAATAACTATCAGATCGATATGGATGATCTGAAGGCTGCTGTTACAGACAAGACAAAGCTTCTGGTGATGAACAATCCAAACAACCCAACGGGCGCTGTTTACAGCAAAGAGTGCTTAGAGCAGGTATGTGAGCTGGCAAAGGAGAAGAACTTCCTGATCCTTTCTGATGAAATGTATTCCAGACTGGTGTATGGAGACGGAAAATTCTATTCTATTGCCTCTTTCCCGGATATGAAGGAGAGGACCATTATCATCAATGGTTTTTCCAAGACCTATGCAATGACCGGCTGGAGAGTAGGCTACGTGGCAGCTCCTGCAAAGCTTCTGCCAAGTATCTTAAAGGTACATCAGTACTGCAGCACCTGTTGTCCTACCTTTATCCATGTGGGTCTTGCAAATGCACTGGACCTGCCGGAAACAGAAGAGGCAGTGTGCAAAATGGTAGATGCGTTTGCAAAGAGACGGGAAGTGCTGATTGAAGGACTGGATCAGATCCCGGGAATTACCTATGTGAAGCCGGAAAGCGCTTTTTATGTCATGGTGGATGTATCCGCTTTTGGGGTAGACGGAGATACCTTTGCAGCAAAGCTTTTAAAGGAAAAACATGTGGCAGTGATCCCGGGCTCCGGTCTTGGGGAGAACTGCAAGGACGCAGTGCGTATTTCCTTTGCAGCATCAGAAGATACCATAAGAAAGGCAACAGCGCGGATGAAAGAGTTTATCCAGGAGAAAGCTTATGAATCTTAGTGCAGTGATCAACCTTCAGCTGGTGATGTTTGCCCTGTTTATCTGTGGCTTTATCCTTACAAGAAAAGGAGTCATCAACAGTGAGCGGCGAAAAGGCATGTCTGACCTGCTCATCGACCTGTTCCTTCCGGCAAATATTATCTGCGCCTTTCTGACGGGCATCAGCAGGGACGTATTTGCAGAGGCCTTTCAGGTGCTTGTGATCGCTCTTGGGATCCAGATCATTTCCTATCTGTTGGGACTGGTATTATATAGGAAGGAAGTAAACGGGCGGAGAATGGTCCTGCGCTATGCAACTATCTGTTCCAATGCCGGATTTATGGGAAATCCGGTAGTGGAAGGGATCTATGGTTCCCAGGGCTTACTGTATGCTTCTGTTTATCTGATCCCCTTAAGGATCTTTATGTGGTCTGCCGGTCTTTCCTGCTTTACAGTGGCAAGTCCAAAGGATATTGTAAAAAAGCTGGTCCATCATCCCTGTATCATTGCAGTAGTTATCGGTATGGCCCTGATGCCTTTCCCTGAGTTTGTGCCAGGTTTCCTGCTTCAGACCATGCAGTCCTGCAGCAAATGTGTTCTTCCTGTTTCCATGATCGTCATTGGAAGTATTTTGTCGGAAGCAGATATCCGTAAAATGTTAAAGGGAAGCACCTTATTTTACTGTGTCGTGCGCCTTCTGGGAATTCCGGCTGTTACCATGGTCGTATGCCGTCTTCTTGGAATGGGGGCGCTGGTAACAGGTGTATGTACCATCTTAGCAGGAATGCCTGCAGGAAGTACCACAGCGATCCTTGCGGAAAAATATGACGGGGATGCAAAATATGCTTCTGAATGTGTCTTTCTGTCTACGGTACTTTCCCTTTTTACCATGCCTCTTTTGTATATGATACTGGCCTGAATATTTTTGCTGAACTGTAACGAAATAGTGTACAATAGCAGCCGGACTGTAATTAGTTAAAACTAACAAAAATAAAGAAAACTGCCTGCCAGCTCTGACATTTTCCGAAAAATCGTGCTAAACTGAAACAGGAAACTGTGAATGTGAAGCATGAGAAAATCTGGGAAAGTCTCAGATACAAAAGAAAGCAGGCAAAATTTTATGTACGAGAAAGGACAATATATTGTATACGGCATCCGTGGAGTCTGCCAGGTAGCAGACATTATCACCATTGATCATCCCGTCGGGCCCAAAGGGCGTCTTTATTATGAACTTCATCCTTATAATCAGAAGGATGGAAAGATCGTCACACCGGTAGACTCG
>ERZ1673739.2673-NODE-2673-length-14226-cov-61.623527_pt1 | contig 14226 bp, 14 predicted proteins | sample MGYA00580210_ERZ1673739 | MGnify/ENA primary metagenome ERZ1673739 (study PRJEB41218, sample SAMN15661749) | gut metagenome | host: Homo sapiens | place: Canada: London | collected 2015-08-20/2019-03-30 | study: EMG produced TPA metagenomics assembly of...
TGGCAGCCTGAGTTCACAGATAAAACACTCTCCAGGAAACCCGGGGCGGTTCAAATTTGACAATCTCTTCTTCCAGTTGTGACGGAAAGACATTTACACCGCGAATAATCAACATGTCATCGCTGCGTCCGCTGATGCGATCCATGCGGCGCATAGTTCGCGCCGTTCCTGGTAACAGTCGGGTTAAATCACGCGTGCGGTAACGAATGACCGGCAATGCTTCTTTGGTCAGCGTGGTGAATAACAGTTCGCCATGTTCACCATCGGCAAGCGGTGTGCCGTCATGAGGATTAACAATTTAAGGATAGAAATGATCTTCCCAAATGGTTGGGCCGTCGGTAGTTTCCAGACACTCCATCGCCACCCCCGGCCCCATCACTTCTGACAGGCCATAAATATCCAGTGCGGTGATCCCCAGACGCCGTTCAATCTCTTTACGCATGGCCTGTGTCCACGGCTCAGCACCAAACACGCCAACCCGCAGCGAGCAACCGCTGGCATCACCGCCCAACTGCCGCTCCAGCTCTTCAATCAGGTTAAGGCAATAAGATGGCGTAACCATGATCATATCTGGTTGAAAATCACGGATCAGTTGCGCTTGTTTTTCTGTCTGCCCGCCAGACATCGGGATCACCGTAGCGCCCAGACGTTCGGCACCATAGTGCGCGCCCAGCCCACCAGTAAACAGGCCGTAACCATAGGCAACATGAATTTTGTCTTTGGGCGTGCCACCTGCCGCACGCAAAGAACGCGCTACAATATTGGCCCAGTTATCAATATCGTTTTGCGTATAGCCGACAACTGTCGGTTTACCTGTGGTTCCCGAAGAAGCATGAATGCGCACCACTTGTTCCATTGGCACGGCAAAGGTGTCAAAGGGATAGTTGTCGCGCAGATCCTGTTTGGTGGTACAGGGAAATTTACGCAGGTCTGAAAGTTCCCTGAAATCATCAGGATGTACGCCTGCTGCGTCGAATTTGCGCCGATACATCGGGACAGTTTCATACGCGTGTTTGAGCGTCCATTTCAGACGCTGTGTTTGCAACGCCTGTAACTCATCAACAGACGCGGTTTCAATCGGGTCAAGCTTTGTATTGGTTATCATTGTAGGGTACTCGCAGGTTGATATGCTCAAACACGCTCCAGAATCATGGCGATGCCCTGACCGACACCGATGCACATGGTGCATAATGCGTAACGACCGTTACGCCGATGCAGCTCATGGCTGGCAGCCAGTGCCAGGCGGGCACCACTCATTCCCAACGGATGGCCTAAGGCGATAGCGCCTCCGTTGGGGTTAACATGTGGGGCATCATCAGGCAGCCCCAATTCGCGTAGTACACCCAACGCCTGGGCCGCGAACGCTTCGTTCAATTCAATCACGTCCATATCGTGAATACTCAGCCCCGCGCGTTCCAGCACCCGGCGAGTTGCAGGCACCGGACCAAGCCCCATCAGGCGCGGTTCCACCCCGGCGGTTGCCATGGCTACGATACGCGCTCGCGGTGTCAGTCCTTGCGCTGCTGCCATCTGTTCACTGGCAATAATCAACGCAGCGGCTCCGTCATTCACCCCGGAGGCATTGCCTGCGGTGATCACTCCATTGGCACGAAATGGTGCTTTTAGTCCACGTAACTGTTCCAGCGTCGTTTCCGGGCGCAAATGCTCGTCATGTTGTATTTCTGTTACAACACCTTTCTTATTTTTCAACACAACCGGAACAATCTCTTCAGCTAAAATGCCTGAAGATTGCGCTTTTGCCGAACGTTGCTGACTGCGTAGCGCAAAACTATCTTGATCTTCTCGCGAGATTTTTAACAGTTCAGCTACATTCTCTGCCGTTTCCGGCATGCTGTCAGTTCCAAATTGTTGAGCCATGAGCGGGTTCACAAATCGCCAGCCAATAGTGGTATCAAACATCTCAGCCTGACGAGAAAATGCACTGGTTGCCTTGCCCATAACAAACGGTGCCCGAGACATTGACTCCACGCCACCGGCGATCAGCAAATCGCCATCGCCCGCTTTAATCGCCCGTGCGGCGAACCCCAGTGCGTCCAGCCCGGAACCACACAAGCGGTTAATGGTTGTGCCGGAAACACTCTGCGGCAGCCCCGCCAGTAAAGTCGCCATCCGGGCTACGTTACGGTTATCTTCTCCCGCCTGATTAGCACAGCCGAGGATCACATCATCGATACACTCCGCATCGAGACGCGGGTTTCGCACCAGCAGCTCCCGCAAAGGGATAGCAGCCAGATCGTCAGCCCGAACACCTGATAATGCCCCGCCGTAGCGACCAATTGGCGTACGAATTCCGTCACAGATAAAGGCTTCACGCATCAGGCTTCTCCTGTAATGGTGCCGCCGATGCGGTGAGATTTACCGCGAAACAGCGCAACCGTTTTTTGTTGTTGGTTAACAATTTCGATGTCGTAAACACCGGTTTGCTTGCCCTGATGACGTACCTGCGCAGTAGCAGTTAAGGTGTCTCCGGCAAAGCCTGGACGTAAAAAATCAATCGTGCAGGCAGAAGCGACGGCTGCCAGCCCCTGGCTATTGCAGGCGTAGGCAAAGGCAGTATCAGCCAGTGAAAATAGCTGCCCGCCGTGGCAACTTTGATGACCGTTAAGCATTTGTGCAGTGACGGTCATGGTCACTACAGCAAAGCCTTCATCCATTGAGATAATGTCGATGCCAAGCGCTTTGGCGCAGGCATCGTTCTCATACATTGCATGGGCATTTTGCCAGGCCTTATGACTCATAACCGCTCTCCAGAAGCGCCCGTTGGCGCAGCAATGAACATGGGCGATAGCGTTCTTCGCCATAGTGATGCTGTAGATTTTCAAGGAGCCTTAATATTCGCTGCCAGCCAAGTTGCGCTCCCCAGGCAAGTGGGCCATATGGATAATTCACCCCAAGACGCATGGCGGTATCGATATCCTATTCAGAGGCCACGCCTTTTTGAAGCGCATCAAGGGCTTCATTGATGATCATTGCTACCGTTCGCCAAATCAGCATTCCTGGGTAATCTGCGATTTGCAGCACTGTTTTGCCCTGCTGTTGCAGGTAATAAATGGCCTTGCGGGTCGCTGAGTCCGGGTTCACCGCTGCCGCAGCAATGGTCACCACCTTGCCCGCCATTTTGTCGACCACTACCACCGGGCGTGCCAGTCGTATTGCCAGCGCCTGTGCCGTCTCGCCTTGTGTCTCAATCAATAAAACATCATCAATTTCCGTGACACCGTCACTTTTCTTTTCTACTTTCATTGGGCTAAAACTGTCGCTTACCGCTTCCAGGCCAACAACTGCCTCACGTTCCGCGCGCCAGTCGTACACGCCCAGCCCACTTTTCTTGCCCAACCGTCCACCAATCACCAGTTCCTGTTGCACCAGCGAAGGTAAAAAACGACGCTCCTGCCAGAAAGCGTTAAACACCGAACAGGTGACAGCAAAATTGACGTCCTGACCAATCAGATCGGTTAATTCCAGCGGCCCCATCGGGAAACCAGCGCCATCGCGAAGTGCAGCGTCAATCACTTCTGGTGCAGCAACCTGCTCTTCCAGTGCCCGCCAGGCCTCGGAATAATAAGGACGCGCAACACGGTTAACGATAAATCCGGGGGTCGAATGACAGCGCACTGGCTGCTTACCCCAACTCAATGTCAGTTCACACAACTGCTCGACAACTTCCGCTGCCGTTGCCAGCCCACTGACCACCTCCACCAACTTCATCACCGGTGCCGGGTTAAAAAAATGCAGCCCCGCAACACGTTCAGGATTTTTTACCTCCGCAGCAATCGCGGTTATAGAGATTGACGAAGTGTTAGTGGTCAATAGCGTTTGTGGCGGGCAAACTTCCGCCAGTTGTGCAAAGAGCGCTTTTTTAACTTCCAGACGTTCAGACGCCGCTTCAATAACCAGATTCGCTGCTGCCAGCGCGTGAATATCGGTCACCGGGATCAGGCGTTTCAATGTGCGTTCACAGGTTTCAGCGGTCAGTTTTCCCCGCGTCACGCGTGAATTTAGCCGCGCGTGTATCCCGTCGATTGCGCGGGTCAGCGCTTCAGCAGAAATGTCATACAGTAAAACCTGATGTCCATGACTGGCGGCAACTTCAGCAATGCCTGCCCCCATGGTGCCGCTCCCAATCACTGCCACAGTTTGCACATTTATCATCATGCTATTTCCCCGTGAACTGCGGTGAGCGTTTAGCCAGGAACGCACTGACACCTTCACGATAATCTGCGCTCCGTCCGGCAAGTCGCTGATAGTCACGTTCCAGATCCAGTTGCGTATCGAGCGTATTGGTTTCAGCGCTATTTATCGCTTGCTTGATAAGTCCAAGACCAAATGTCGGTTGTGTCGCCAGATGCCGTGCCAGCTGTTGCGCGGTATCTGCCAGCGTTTCATCATCAACAACCTGCCAGATCATCCCCCATTCGTGCGCCTGTTCAGCACTCAGTTGATTCCCCAGCAGTGCCAGCCCCATGGCGCGCGCTCGTCCGGCAACGCGTGGCAGTAACCAGGTTCCACCGCAATCGGGTATTAAGCCTAACTTACTAAACGCCATGACGAATTTTGCTGAACGGGCAGCAATAACGATGTCGCACCCCAGTGCCAGTGTTGCGCCTGCCCCTGCCGCCACGCCATTGACTGCACAGATCACCGGTTTTGGCAGTTTTGCCAGGCGACGTACCAGTGGGTTATAGAAACGTTCAACTGACATCCCTAAATCCGGTGCGGGGCCTGTGGGATCAACGTTACGATCGTTAAGATCCTGACCAGCACAAAATCCGCGCCCGGCACCTGTAAGTAACAGGCAACGGATAGTGTCGTCGCGCTCGACCTGTTTCAGGCACTCTGCCAGTTGTGCGTGCATCTCATCATTAAAACTGTTCAGGCGTTCCGGGCGGTTGAGCGTTAGTGTCATCACGCCCTTTTCTACATGACTGAGGATGAATTCCATCATTAGCGTCCTTTAAAGTCGGGCGTGCGTTTTTGTAAGAAAGCGGAGATGCCTTCATGACGATCTTCTGTTGCCGCCAGCAAGGTGAATAACTGTCGCTCCTGGGCAAGTCCGGCTTGCAAAGCCACTTCCTGCGACTGGCGCAGCGCTTGCTTTGCCGCTTGTAAGGCCAGCGGCGAGTGACGTGCCATTTTCGATGCCAGCTGTAAGGCGTATTCGAGGGTTAAATCGCTGGGGAAGACGTCGCTAACCAGCCCGGCCTGCTGTGCTTGCTGGGCGGTGATACTTTCTCCGCTCAGCACCATTTTGCTGGCTAACGATTTACCGACACTACGGATTAAACGTTGCGTTCCGCCTGCGCCAGGCATGATGCCGAGAGTGATTTCCGGCAACCCAAAACGCGCGTTCTCTCCGGCAACCACCACATCGCACAACAATGCCAGTTCGCAACCCGCCCCAAGCGCGTAACCATTGACGGCTGCGATAAGTGGTTTATTAAAGGCCTGCAATCGCGCCCATAGCTGCGGACGTGTATCGTTTAAGGTGGCCGCGAGATCTTTTTCTGCCATTTCGTTGAGATCGGCCCCAGCGGCAAAAAAGCGTGCATTACCGGTAATCACACAGACCGAAATGCTGGTATCGGTAGCCGCAGCTTCCAGTTCATTTACCAGTTGCATCAGCAGGGCATTATTTAGCGCATTACGTGCGGCGGGACGGTTAAGGGTCAGCAACAATACTCGTTGCTGACGGCTGACGATCAGTTCGCTCATGCCATCCCCTTCGCGTCAAAGTCAACCACCACATCGCTGGTCAGCGGCAGTGCCTGGCAACTCAACACATAACCTGCGGCCAGTTCATCCGGTTCCAGACTGTAATTGGTTTCCATCGCCACTTTGCCACGCAGCACTTTGCATTTGCAGGTCGCACAGACGCCGCCTTTGCAGGCATAGGGCAGATCCGCCCCCTGGCGCAATGCCGCATCGAGAATGCTTTCATCGTCGGCATTAAGCACGATTTCCCGATCCCGCCCATCCTGACGTACAGTCACTTTTTGTCCGTCACTTTGCACGTTAACGCTACGTTTGACGCGCGTGCCAGGCGTATTAAACCGCTCCAGATGAATGGTTTTATCTGGCATTCCCAGTGCTTTTAAGGCGGTTTCCGCGTCATCCATCATCGCCGCCGGCCCACAAATAAATGCCTCATCATAAAGACGAAAATTAATGAGCGAGGCCCCAAGTGACTGTAATTTTTCACCGTCAATACGCCCGTGAAGCAGATCGCTGTCGAGGGTTTCCTGACTGAAAATGCACAACAACTGTAAACGCTGAGGATATTTGTCTTTCAGGTCTGCCAGTGCCTGGCGAAACATCATGCTCTGGCTGGTACGGTTACCGTAGATTAGGGTGAACTGACTTTCAGGCTCGGTTTGTAAAGTGGTGGCGATAATCGCCAGCATTGGCGTAATACCTGATCCTGCTGCAATAGCCAGATAGCGCCCCTGGCGTTCGGCCTGCGGCTGATAGCCGAAATGGCCCTGCGGCACCATGACTTCCAGCGTCATCCCCTGACGGATGTGATCGCGGGCATAGCGGGAGAAACGTCCGCCTTCAATGGCTTTTACCGCCACACTAATTTCGCCAGGCAGGTAGCTGCGGCAAATGGAGTAACAACGGCGTAATTCTTCACCATCAAGGCTGGCTTTTAAGGTCAAGTGTTGACCGGGGCGAAAGCGATACGCCTCCTGCAAAGGCTGGGGCACCGCAAAGGTAATGGTCACCGCATCACGGGTTTCCGGCTCCACTTTTGCCACCGTTAAGGAATGAAACGTTGTCATGGCATCCTCAAATACATTTGAAATAATCGAAAGGTTCGCGGCAACTATCGCAGCGATACAATGCTTTGCAGGCCGTGGAACCAAATTCACTGATAAGTGTGGTATGGACGCTGGCACAGCGCGGGCAACATACTTCTGGCGGCAAATGGGCATGGCAACTGTGTCCGGCGGGCGGGCTAATGCCATACTGTCGCAGACGCTCACGGGCATCGGGGGTCATCCAGTCGGTGGTCCATGCCGGGTCAAGTTGCAGCACAACCTGAACGGGGGTAAACCCGTGGGTTGACATTGCCTCACGTATCGCGCCAATCAAATGTTCCGTTGCCGGACAACCGGAATATGTCGGCGTAAAGCCGATCACCCATCCTTCTCCCATCTGTGTCACATTACGCACCATGCCTAAATCAGTAATGGTCAGCACCGGGATCTCCGGGTCCGGGATCTGGCTGAGTAGCGCCCATATCTCATGAACCTGTGGCGGTGCAATGGTGGCCAGACGTTGCATACCCATCTCCTCTGTTACCATTGCTGACCGGGCAAGACACGCTGGAGATACTGCATTTCTGCCAGCATGGGTCCAAGGTGTTCGGTATGCAGTCCTTTTTTACCGCCAGTGCGATACGCCTGCTCTTGCGGTACGTTCAATGTGGCTTCGTTGATCCCGGCAAAAACTTCGGCTTCCCACGCTGCGCGTAAAGTGCGTGGATCAACCGCAATACCCTCTTCACTCAGTGCAATATCAATCTCGTCGGCATCGAACAGTTCGGCGGTAAAACGCCACAACTTGTTGATGGCCTGCTGCATCTTTTGCCCTGATACGTCAGTACCATTGCCCAGTCGCTCCAGCCAGCCACGACTAAAACGCAGGTGATAACGCGCTTCTTTAATTGCTTTGGCAGAAATCGCCGCCAGTTGCGGATCACGGCTCTCCATCAGACGGGTAAAGAGCGCCACATGCCATGCATCGATGAAATACTGGCGTGCAATGGTGTCGGCAAAATTGCCGTTTGGCTGTTCAACCAACAATAAGTTGCTGAACTGGCGCTCGTCTCGGGTGAAGGCCAGGGTATCTTCATCGCCTTCTCCCGCTAATTCAGCGGCATACGATAAGAAGTTGCGTGCCTGGCCTAATAAATCGAGTCCAATATTTGCCAGTGCGAGATCGATTTCCAGTTCCGGTGCATGACCGCACCATTCACCCAACCGCTGGGAGAGCACCAGGCAGTTATCGCCCAGGCGCAAGGTGTAAGCCGTTAACTGATTCATTTCCGACCTCACATGTGCTCAATGCCATCAGGGATGGTGTAAAACGTTGGATGGCGATAGACCTTGCTTTCAGCCGGATCAAAAAATTCACCGCGTTCTTCCGGTTGCGAGGCAACAATTTCACTCGCCTTCACCACCCAAATTGAACATCCTTCGCTACGACGGGTGTAAGCATCACGGGCATTTTCCAGTGCCATCCGCTCATCGGCAGCATGTAAACTGCCAACATGGCGGTGTGATAAGCCCTGTTTGCCACGCACGAAAACTTCGTATAACGGCCAGTAAACATTACTCATTTTGAATCTCCTTATGCGACCTTACGGGCATGTTGTTTTTGTGCATGGGCCAGCGCTGCTTCCCGTACCCAGGTACCTTCTTCCCAGGCTTTACGTTTGGCGTCGAGCCTCTCCTGATTACAAATTCCGCGACCGTTAATTACTTCGTTAAACTCCTGCCAGTCGATCTCACCAAAGCGGTAGTGACCGCTTTCAGTGTCAAAATGCAGATCCAGGTCAGGAACGGTCATACCGAGCATTTCAACCTGTGGAACGGTGTTATCCACGAAACGCTGGCGGAGTTCGTCGTTGGTGAAACGTTTGATTTTCCAGGCGAGACTTCTGGCGCTGTTTGGCGAGTTATCATCGTTTGGCCCGAACATCATTAAGGCTGGCCACCAGAAACGGTTAATGGCGTCTTGCAACATCTGCTTTTGAGCTTCGCTGCCCTGCGCCAGTGCCATGCAGGCTTCAAACCCCTGACGCTGGTGAAAACTCTCTTCTTTGCAGATTTTCACCATTGCTCTGGCATACGGGCCATAAGAAGTTCGGCATAACGCCACCTGATTGACGATCGCTGCGCCATCCACCAGCCAGCCGATAACGCCGATATCAGCCCAACTCAATGTCGGATAATTAAAGATGGAGGAATATTTCATCCGTCCGTCGAGCATTTTTTGGTAGATGTCTTCTCTGGCACAGCCCAGTGTTTCGGCGGCGCTATAGAGATACAGACCATGACCGGCTTCATCCTGCACTTTGGCTAACAGAATGGCTTTACGCCGCAAGGTTGGTGCGCGAGTGATCCAGTTACCTTCAGGCAACATACCAACAATCTCGGAGTGCGCATGCTGCCCAATCTGGCGGATCAATGTCTTTCGGTAAGCATCGGGCATCCAGTCCTGCGGCTCGATAGCCGTTTCCTGGGCTATCCGTTGCTCAAAGCGTTCTTCTTGGGTCACGTCATCACCTTTACGATTCCAGTTTTCGTGAATTAATTAAAAATACGAATCACGTTGTTTTATGAAAGTTACACAATGGTTAACTAAAGTCACAAATTTTGTATACTTGAACTGTGACAAATTTCGCACTCTATTTTGATAACTCATTATTTATCAGTGCATTAATGTTTTTAGTAGTTGATATACAGAACACGCAGTTAACATTCCATTAAAATACGCCTTGCTTTTTATGATTCGTGATTTAACTATTAGCAACAGAAATGTGAAACATCTGGAGAGTAGCGATGCAGCAGTTAGCCAGTTTCTTATCCGGTACCTGGCAGTCTGGCCGGGGCCGTAGCCGTTTGATTCATCACGCTATTAGCGGCGAGGCGTTATGGGAAGTGACCAGTGAAGGTCTTGATATGGCGGCTGCCCGCCAGTTTGCCATTGAAAAAGGTGCCCCCGCCCTCCGCGCGATGACCTTTATCGAACGTGCGGCGATGCTTAAAGCGGTCGCTAAACATCTGCTGAGTGAAAAAGAGCGCTTCTATGCTCTTTCTGCGCAAACAGGCGCAACGCGGGCAGACAGTTGGGTTGATATTGAAGGTGGCATTGGGACGTTATTTACTTACGCCAGCCTCGGTAGCCGGGAGCTGCCTGACGATACGCTGTGGCCGGAAGATGAATTGATCCCCTTATCGAAAGAAGGTGGATTTGCCGCGCGCCATGTACTGACCTCAAAGTCAGGCGTGGCAGTGCATATTAACGCCTTTAACTTCCCCTGCTGGGGAATGCTGGAAAAGCTGGCACCAACGTGGCTGGGCGGAATGCCAGCCATCATCAAACCAGCTACCGCGACGGCCCAACTGACTCAGGCGATGGTGAAATCAATTGTCGATAGTGGTCTTGTTCCCGAAGGCGCAATTAGTCTGATCTGCGGTAGTGCTGGCGACTTGTTGGATCATCTGGACAGCCAGGATGTGGTGACTTTCACGGGGTCAGCGGCGACCGGACAGATGCTGCGAGTTCAGCCAAATATCGTCGCCAAATCTATCCCCTTCACTATGGAAGCTGATTCCCTGAACTGCTGCGTACTGGGCGAAGATGTCACCCCGGATCAACCGGAGTTTGCGCTGTTTATTCGTGAAGTTGTGCGTGAGATGACCACAAAAGCCGGGCAAAAATGTACGGCAATCCGGCGGATTATTGTGCCGCAGGCATTGGTTAATGCTGTCAGTGATGCTCTGGTTGCGCGATTACAGAAAGTCGTGGTCGGTGATCCTGCTCAGGAAGGCGTGAAAATGGGCGCACTGGTAAATGCTGAGCAGCGTGCCGATGTGCAGGAAAAAGTGAACATATTGCTGGCTGCAGGATGCGAGATTCGCCTCGGTGGTCAGGCGGATTTATCTGCTGCGGGTGCCTTCTTCCCGCCAACCTTATTGTACTGTCCGCAGCCGGATGAAGCACCGGCGGTACATGCAACAGAAGCCTTTGGCCCTGTCGCAACGCTGATGCCAGCACAAAACCAGCGACATGCTCTGCAACTGGCTTGTGCAGGCGGCGGTAGCCTTGCGGGAACGCTGGTGACGGCTGATCCGCAAATTGCGCGTCAGTTTATTGCAGACGCGGCACGTACGCATGGGCGAATTCAGATCCTCAATGAAGAGTCGGCAAAAGAATCCACCGGGCATGGCTCCCCACTGCCACAACTGGTACATGGTGGGCCTGGTCGCGCAGGAGGCGGTGAAGAATTAGGCGGTTTACGAGCGGTGAAACATTACATGCAGCGAACCGCTGTTCAGGGTAGTCCGACGATGCTTGCCGCTATCAGTAAACAGTGGGTGCGCGGTGCGAAAGTCGAAGAAGATCGTATTCATCCGTTCCGCAAATATTTTGAGGAGCTGCAACCAGGCGACAGCCTGTTGACTCCCCGCCGCACAATGACAGAGGCCGATATTGTTAACTTTGCTTGCCTCAGCGGCGATCATTTCTATGCACATATGGATAAGATTGCTGCTGCCGAATCTATTTTCGGTGAGCGGGTGGTGCATGGGTATTTTGTGCTTTCTGCGGCTGCGGGTCTGTTTGTCGATGCCGGTGTCGGTCCGGTCATAGCTAACTACGGGCTGGAAAACTTGCGTTTTATCGAACCCGTAAAACCAGGCGATACCATCCAGGTGCGTCTCACCTGTAAGCGCAAGACGCTGAAAAAACAGCGTAGCGCAGAAGAAAAACCAACAGGTGTGGTGGAATGGGCGGTAGAGGTATTCAATCAGCATCAAACCCCGGTGGCGCTGTATTCAATTCTGACGCTGGTGGCCAGGCAGCACGGTGATTTTGTCGATTAATCGGTGAATGAAGGGCAACGGCGAATAGTTGCCCTTTTATTTCACTAAGTTTTGTGACGTTGTCACATTATGCATGATGTGTACATCTATTTTCAGGGCATCCACTGTATGAAAAGCTGGCACACCTGCCAAACAACCTGGCAGGTGCAGGCAATCCCCTTTGCATCAGTACTGATAATGTGAACCTGACTAAACCGCCCACAGAGCGCGGTTGCTAACAAGAACACAACATCTGACGAGGTTAATAATGGGAAGCCCCTCTCTGTATTCTGCCCGTAAAACAACCCTGGCGTTGGCAGTCGCCTTAAGTTTCGCCTGGCAAGCGCCGGTATTTGCCCACGGTGGTGAAGCGCATATGGTGCCAATGGATAAAACGCTTAAAGAATTTGGTGCCGATGTGCAGTGGGACGACTACGCCCAGCTCTTTACCCTGATTAAAGATGGCGCGTACGTGAAAGTGAAGCCTGGTGCGCAAACAGCAATTGTTAATGGTCAGCCTCTGGCACTGCAAGTACCGGTAGTGATGAAAGACAATAAAGCCTGGGTTTCTGACACCTTTATTAACGATGTTTTCCAGTCCGGGCTGGATCAAACCTTTCAGGTAGAAAAGCGCCCTCACCCACTTAATGCGCTAACTGCGGACGAAATTAAACAGGCCGTTGAAATTGTTAAAGCTTCCGCGGACTTCAAACCCAATACCCGTTTTACTGAGATCTCCCTGCTACCGCCAGATAAAGAAGCTGTCTGGGCGTTTGCGCTGGAAAACAAACCGGTTGACCAGCCGCGCAAAGCCGACGTCATTATGCTCGACGGCAAACATATCATCGAAGCGGTGGTGGATCTGCAAAACAACAAACTGCTCTCCTGGCAACCCATTAAAGACGCCCACGGTATGGTGTTGCTGGATGATTTCGCCAGTGTGCAGAACATTATTAACAACAGTGAAGAATTTGCCGCTGCCGTGAAGAAACGCGGTATTACTGATGCGAAAAAAGTGATTACCACGCCGCTGACCGTAGGTTATTTCGATGGTAAAGATGGCCTGAAACAAGATGCCCGGTTGCTCAAAGTCATCAGCTATCTTGATGTCGGTGATGGCAACTACTGGGCACATCCTATCGAAAACCTGGTGGCGGTCGTTGATTTAGAACAGAAAAAAATCGTTAAGATTGAAGAAGGTCCGGTAGTTCCGGTGCCAATGACCGCACGCCCATTTGATGGCCGTGACCGCGTTGCTCCGGCAGTTAAGCCTATGCAAATCATTGAGCCTGAAGGTAAAAATTACACCATTACTGGCGATATGATTCACTGGCGGAACTGGGATTTTCACCTCAGCATGAACTCTCGCGTCGGGCCGATGATCTCCACCGTGACTTATAACGACAATGGCACCAAACGCAAAGTCATGTACGAAGGTTCTCTCGGCGGCATGATTGTGCCTTACGGTGATCCTGATATTGGCTGGTACTTTAAAGCGTATCTGGACTCTGGTGACTACGGTATGGGCACGCTAACCTCACCAATTGCTCGTGGTAAAGATGCCCCGTCTAACGCAGTGCTCCTTAATGAAACCATCGCCGACTACACTGGCGTGCCGATGGAGATCCCTCGCGCTATCGCGGTATTTGAACGTTATGCCGGGCCGGAGTATAAGCATCAGGAAATGGGCCAGCCCAACGTCAGTACCGAACGCCGGGAGTTAGTGGTGCGCTGGATCAGTACAGTGGGTAACTATGACTACATTTTTGACTGGATCTTCCATGAAAACGGCACTATTGGCATTGATGCCGGTGCTACGGGCATCGAAGCGGTGAAAGGTGTTAAAGCGAAAACCATGCACGATGAGACGGCGAAAGATGACACGCGCTACGGCACGCTTATCGATCACAATATCGTGGGTACTACACACCAACATATTTATAATTTCCGCCTCGATCTGGATGTAGATGGCGAGAATAACAGCCTGGTGGCGATGGACCCAGTGGTAAAACCGAATACTGCCGGTGGCCCACGCACCAGTACCATGCAAGTTAATCAGTACAACATCGGCAATGAACAGGATGCCGCGCAGAAGTTTGATCCGGGCACGATTCGTCTGTTGAGTAACCCGAACAAAGAGAACCGCATGGGCAATCCAGTTTCCTATCAAATTATTCCTTATGCAGGTGGTACTCACCCGGTAGCAAAAGGTGCCCAGTTCGCGCCGGACGAGTGGATCTATCATCGTTTAAGCTTTATGGACAAGCAGCTTTGGGTAACGCGTTATCATCCTGGCGAGCGTTTCCCGGAAGGCAAATATCCGAACCGTTCTACTCATGACACCGGTCTTGGACAATACAGTAAAGATAACGAGTCGCTGGACAACACCGACGCCGTTGTCTGGATGACCACCGGCACCACACATGTGGCCCGCGCCGAAGAGTGGCCGATTATGCCGACCGAATGGGTACATACTCTGCTTAAACCATGGAACTTCTTTGACGAAACGCCAACGCTAGGGGCGCTGAAGAAAGATAAGTGATTGTTTCAGACAAAAAAACGGCACCAGGTGCCGTTTTTTACTTATGAGCGAACCAGATTAATACCGTACACA
>ERZ1673739.2691-NODE-2691-length-14098-cov-58.602435_pt1 | contig 14098 bp, 11 predicted proteins | sample MGYA00580210_ERZ1673739 | MGnify/ENA primary metagenome ERZ1673739 (study PRJEB41218, sample SAMN15661749) | gut metagenome | host: Homo sapiens | place: Canada: London | collected 2015-08-20/2019-03-30 | study: EMG produced TPA metagenomics assembly of...
ACGGCACCAGGTGCCGTTTTTTACTTATGAGCGAACCAGATTAATACCGTACACACTCCGACTTAGTTTCACACCAACCGTCCAGCCAGTCGGGGCCAAAATCACGGCCCGTTCCTGACTGCTTCATCCCACCAAACGGTAAGTTAGCGTCAATTAAGGTATGGCTGTTTACCCACACCGTCCCTGCCTGTAAGCGATCGCTATATTCCAGAGCCTGGGAGAGATTTTGCGTCCAGACACTGGCAGTTAAGCCATATTCCGTGTCGTTTGCCAGTTGTAACGCCTCTTCTCCATCCGCTACTCGCACCAGGTTTACCACCGGACCAAACACCTCTTCACGAGTTAAGCGCAATTTAGCATCGGGATTTACCACCAGCGTTGGCGCAACATAATACCCCTCTCCGGCTGGTCCATTCGACCCGCGAATCAGCTCTGCTTGCTGTGCCTGCGCATCGTCGAGGAATGAACACACTTTGTCGCAGTGCGCACGAGAAACCAAAGGGTTAATCTGTGCAACAGGTGACATCCCCGGTCCCACTTGCAACGATTTTACCGCCTGCTCAAATCCACTAACCAGCGTGTCAAACAACGGCGCTTCAATATAAATTCGCGAACTGGCGGCGCATACTTGCCCTTGATTCAGGAAGCTTCCGGTCATCAAGCCTTCAATAACCCATTGCAGATCAGCATCTTTTAATACAATTGCCGGGTTTTTACCGCCCAGTTCCAGCGTTACACGCGTTAAGTGATCAGCAGCAGTTCTGGCAATACCTTTTCCCGTCGCGGTTGAACCGGTAAAACTGATTTTCGCAACATGAGGATGTGACGTCAGGGCCGCGCCGCATACAGCACCTGACCCGGTGACGACATTAAAAACGCCATCAGGGATACCAGCCTCGCTGGCCAGTTCCGCCACGCGCAACATCGTCAGTGGCGTGGTTTCCGAAGGCTTAATCACGATTGAACAGCCTGCTGCCAGTGCTGGCATCACCTTCCACATACCAATCATCAACGGAAAGTTCCATGGCACAATTCCCGCCACTACGCCAACCGGCTCTTTACGCGTCCAGGCCTGATAACGCGCCCCCTGGGGTAAGGGAATCGACAAGTCCAGCGTTTTACCCGCGATTTTGGTCGTTAACCCGGCGGTATAACGCATCCAGTTCAGCGTACAGCCCACTTCAAAAGCACGGGAAATGGCAATTGACTTGCCTTGCTCCAGGGTTTCCAGTTGCGCCAGCTCCTCACTGTGCTGTTCCACCAGATCGGCAAAACGTAGCAGAATACGTTCACGCTCTGCGGGTAATCGCCCGGCCCAGCGACGCGAGACAAAGGCCCGCCAGGCAGACATGACTGCGTTATCTACATCCGCTTCGTTGGCATCAGCAGTAGACGCAATTTCTTGCCCGGTGGCCGGATCAAAGATCGCCAATCGTTTTTCACTTTGTGCGGGGCCTGGACGACCATCAATATAAAGACCGTGTTGACGATCGAGAAACTGTTGGACCTGGCTTAATACTGCTACATGCGGCTCTGTCATCACTTTTCCTTATTATTTACCCAGTGTGATTTCAGTGTACGCAGCGACAAGAAAAGTCACTTTTTTCGCTGTGACATTCGCTTTGTCAGCTGTGACAAGCTCCGCAAATCGTGACAATAACCGCTTATGTCTCTATGCCTGAGAAGACTTATTTCCTATAGTCAGGCTCATTAGCTTCGTTTACTGCAACACAAATGCAACAATAAAAATACATTTCACAGAGCGAAAACGTGCCATGAACCCCGCAGTGGATAATGAGTTTCAGCAATGGCTTTCCCAAATCAATCAGGTATGCGGAAATTTTACCGGACGCCTGCTGACTGAGCGTTACACGGGTGTACTGGACACGCATTTTGCCAAAGGACTAAAGCTGAGTACCGTGACAACCAGCGGGGTGAATTTATCCCGCACCTGGCAGGAAGTAAAAGGCAGCGACGATGCCTGGTTTTACACCGTTTTTCAGCTTAGTGGTCAGGCAATAATGGAGCAGGATGAGCGTCAGGTGCAGATTGGCGCTGGCGATATTACGTTACTCGATGCCTCACGCCCCTGTTCGCTTTACTGGCAGGAGTCTTCTAAACAGATTTCATTACTTTTGCCACGCACTCTGCTGGAACAATATTTTCCCCATCAAAAACCTGTCTGCGCAGAAAGACTGGACGCTGACTTACCCATGGTGCAACTCAGTCATCGCCTGTTACAGGAGAGCATGAATAATCCGGCACTTTCTGAAACAGAAAGTGAAGCTGCGCTACAGGCGATGGTGTGTCTGCTGCGCCCGGTACTTCATCAGCGGGAATCTGTTCAACCTCGTCGTGAACGTCAGTTTCAAAAAGTGGTTACGTTGATAGACGATAATATTCGCGAAGAGATATTACGCCCGGAGTGGATAGCCGGAGAGACAGGTATGTCAGTACGTAGTTTGTACCGAATGTTTGCCGATAAAGGTTTGGTGGTCGCGCAATATATTCGTAACCGTCGTCTCGATTTTTGTGCAGATGCGATTCGCCATGCCGCAGATGATGAAAAACTGGCAGGCATCGGCTTTCATTGGGGATTTTCTGACCAGAGTCATTTTTCAACGGTATTTAAGCAACGCTTTGGGATGACGCCAGGCGAGTATCGACGTAAATTCCGCTAACTAATTGGCGTTGTGTGTACTGCAACGCCAATTAGTTAAAACAGATATTTGACTATGCATTTTTCAGGGCGAAAGGCAATTTGACAGGAGTTTTTGAATATTCACCTTGTTTCAGGAAAATAGATCAATCGCTTTCTCCTGTAGCGTTATCCCGATATTGCGGTTTTGCTATTAAAATTTTCGCACCCATTTACCGTTTATCCCTTGTACATATTCCCCCGGTTTGGCCCGAGCTACGAGCTTTTGCCCGGCGAGTTTCGCGATATCATCTACAGACACATTATTTTGCTTTGCCAGTTGTTGGTAACTCGCTTTACGTTCGGCATTAATGTCGGTTACTAATTTCTCTGTTTCAGCATCCGTTTTCAGCGCAACCAGATAACCATAAAATGTTTCACCTACCCGCCCCTGAGTTCTGGCTTCATCCAGAGTCAATGCCATTACATTGCTGCTTACCAGCCCAACAAGAAACGCACAAAGAAGTAATGTTTTCTTCATCATCGCCTCAGAAAAGATCGCTACGAGTTTCAAGCAGCTCTTCGACATCTTTGTCTGCCTTGATGATGATCTCATGCTCAATTTTAACGTTCATATTGATAGTGATCGGTTCCTTGGGCGCAGCGACTTCAATACGCGGCGTACAGGCAGCCAGCATAAAAGATGACGTCAACGCAGCCAGTAAAATTTTCATTGTTTTTCCTCACACTCTTTTCCTTGCGGACAGTCATTTCCCGGCAGACGTGCGTTCTGCTCCAACCATGCCTGGAGATTATCGCCAAAGCGTAAACTGCGCCACAGCGTAAAAATATTCTCTTCATGATAGTAATTAAGGTTTACCGTACCGCTTTTACCATCAACGCGACTGGTACCTGTAATGTTGGCCTGCATGGTTAATAAACCGAGATTATCTAAGTTAATTTTTGTCGATGACCGGCTAATTTCCATATAGCGCAACCAGTTAATTGCTGAACCCGCAGTCATATTGTCTTTCACCACCGCATCTGCGGTGTCTTTATCCAGCCGCAAGGTCATTGGCCCGCTATTTGCCAGCCAACCATCTTTCACTATCCATTTTTCGTTGTTTAGCCATAACGGCAATGCACCACTAAATGCCCCGGACATGGCGAATTGTTTCGGATTGACGGCGCTAACCAGTTCGCTGGATGAGAGATTATTCAGCCGCAACAGCGCCGGGTCATGTTGCGGCATACGTAATTGTTTCATCAGTACGTTACCGCCTAACACATCGACGCTAACATCAGTCAACAGCAAGGGTTCTTCTTCAGTCCACGGATAACGCCCTTGCAAATCAGCCGTAATATTTTTCGCTGTCACCAGATTAATCACTTCGGCAATTCGCAACGTAACGGGGCCGCGAGTCCCCAGATGCCAGGCTCCATCGGCAAAACGGAAAGGCAGGACAAAATCGACACCGTTAACCTGATTATCTGGCATCCAGGCACTACCGCCTTTCAACACGCCGTGTCCTCCCGCGCGGAATCCTTGTTCAGGCGCAGCAGAAAATGCAACCTGAGCATACAGTTCACCATCGCGTAAGTTCATCTTCCAGTCGGGTGGCACCAGCGGCTGGAATACAGTCAGTGATTGTTTTGGCCACCAGGCGTTACCGCGCAGACGAATACCGTCCCAGCGACCATTTAACCGAACCGGGCCAATCTCACCAGCATGTAAATCGCCTTTAAAGAGGAAATACGTCGGATCGCGCCCATCGACGCTAAATTTTAAGGTTGATGGCGGTAACACACTGCCGCCAGTGAACAGCGTTTGCCCGGCGTCCAGTGACAGCGCGCCGCTGAAGGAGGGATGCTGTGCGTCACGTACCCAGACGACGGGCTTGTCGAGAATTAATCGCGGCTTTTCTACCGTCATCGTACCGTATTGTAACTGGTCGAAACCGGTGGAGAGGTCGGTCAGCGTAATCGTGCTGTCATGCCATTCACCTTTTCCTGCGACATCCCAGGTGGCATTCATCGGTGTAAAACTGCCTTTTCCCCAGTAGCGCCACTGCCAGCGGCCCGCGTCAGGGAGAAAATCATTCGCCAGCCCATCCATATGCAGCACGAAATCGCCCAGTTCATTTTCATGCGCCTGCAAAATGGCCTGCAAACGTCCGTCAACACCACGTTGGGTGACTTTTACACCCGCTAAAGGCCAGCGGATTTCATCGATGTCCAGCGAATCGATGACTCTTCCCTTCGAACGTAATAACGCGCCTGGCTCAAAGGCCAGCGTTGGGTCAGTCAGACTTCCACTTAGCTGCGCGGGTAAGCGGGCATATAAAATGAGGTCCGCCTGTTTCGCTTCACCGGTCAGCTGCAGAGGCAGCTGGCTGTTATCCATGCTTAATTTTCCTGGGCCAAAATTTAGCACCGCGTTGCCTTTACCCGCTTGCCCCTGGGTCAGCACACTCAGTCGTCCGCTGATCAGAGCGTTCTCAAGCCCTGCCTGCCAGTTGTCGACTTTGACACCCAGTCGGCCACTCAAAGGAAAACCTGCATACGGCCAACCCCAGCGACCATCGCTTACGGTCAATTGTTGACGAGTAATTTGCCACGGCAAATCGAGCAACGGATCGCCGTTATCCCGTGCCAGCACAATCAATTGCCCGCTATTTTCCTGCCAGTCCAGCTCTGCATCCACCAGTGACGGTTCCTGCGGCAAGTTTAACGTCGCAGTAGCATGCCCACTTACAGGAAGTCCATCCGGCACGAGCGGCATAGTAAATTCCCCCACCAGTTTAACCGGCGGCTGATTTTCAAACGCGACGACATCCAGTTCGCTGACTGTAAGTTGTTGCCCTTTCAGCTGGCCTTGAAATTTAACTTTTTCGCCCTGATAACGCAGTTGCTGGATATCAGAGGTTAATGCGAGAGAGAGTTTTCCCTGCCATTCCTGCCAGGGAGAAAAAATCAGTTTATCGATATTGATCCAGGTGTTAGGCAGCATGGACTGCCACTGCGCGAGGGTTTTTGGAGCAGCTGGCGATTGCTCCGTCTGCGGCAATTTCGCCAGACAAGCAGAATCAAGTTCTACCATGCCGACGTTCAATAACCAGCGGCTGGGATGTGAAAGGCTGGCGTTGGTGATATGCGCAAGATGACAATCTCCCACCAGATAACGGAGATCGGGAATGATTAAACCTTTACGCGTAATGCGTGGGCTTTCATCTAATGCAATACGTGTCCCGAGCGGTAGCCAGATGCCCGCCAGCGTGGGAACCCACAGCCCGAGCGTCATCAGCAGCGTCAACGGCACAAGAATAATCAGTAATAACAGCGCGAGAACGGCTTTATATTTACCCAGCATGGGTAGTTAATATCCTGATTTAGCGAAAAATTAAGCATTCAATACGGGTATTGTGGCATGTTTAACCGTTCAGTTGAAGGTTGCGCCTACACTAAGCATAGTTGTTGATGAATTTTTCAATATCGCCATAGCTTTCAATTAAATTTGAAATTTTGTAAAATATTTTTAGTAGCTTAAATGTGATTCAACATCACTGGAGAAAGTCTTATGAAACTCGCCGTTTATAGCACAAAACAGTACGACAAGAAGTACCTGCAACAGGTGAACGAGTCCTTTGGCTTTGAGCTGGAATTTTTTGACTTTCTGCTGACGGAAAAAACCGCTAAAACTGCCAATGGCTGCGAAGCGGTATGTATTTTCGTAAACGATGACGGCAGCCGCCCGGTGCTGGAAGAGCTGAAAAAGCACGGCGTTAAATATATCGCCCTGCGCTGTGCCGGTTTCAATAACGTCGACCTTGACGCGGCAAAAGAACTGGGGCTGAAAGTAGTCCGTGTTCCAGCCTATGATCCAGAGGCCGTTGCTGAACACGCCATCGGTATGATGATGACGCTGAACCGCCGTATTCACCGCGCGTATCAGCGTACCCGTGACGCTAACTTCTCTCTGGAAGGTCTGACCGGCTTTACTATGTATGGCAAAACGGCAGGCGTTATCGGTACCGGTAAAATCGGTGTGGCGATGCTGCGCATTCTGAAAGGTTTTGGTATGCGTCTGCTGGCGTTCGATCCGTATCCAAGTGCAGCGGCGCTGGAACTCGGTGTGGAGTATGTCGATCTGCCAACCCTGTTCTCTGAATCAGACGTTATCTCTCTGCACTGCCCGCTGACACCGGAAAACTACCATCTGTTGAACGAAGCCGCCTTCGATCAGATGAAAAATGGCGTGATGATCGTCAATACCAGTCGCGGTGCATTGATTGATTCTCAGGCAGCAATTGAAGCGCTGAAAAATCAGAAAATTGGTTCGTTGGGTATGGACGTGTATGAGAACGAACGCGATCTGTTCTTTGAAGATAAATCCAACGAAGTGATTCAGGATGACGTATTCCGTCGCCTGTCTGCCTGCCACAACGTGCTGTTTACCGGGCACCAGGCATTCCTGACAGCAGAAGCTCTGACCAGTATTTCTCAGACTACGCTGCAAAACTTAAGCAATCTGGAAAAAGGTGAAACCTGCCCGAACGAACTGGTTTAATCTTGCCGCTCCCCTGCAATCCAGGGGAGCTGATTCAGATAATCCCCAATGACCTTTCATTCTCTATTCTTAAAATAGTCCTGAGTCAGAAACTGTAATTGAGAACCACAATGAAGAAACTAGCCGCGTTTGTTGCGCTAAGCCTGCTGATGGCGGGATGTGTAAGTAATGACAAAATTGCTGTTACGCCAGAACAGCTACAGCATCATCGCTTTGTGCTGGAAAGCGTAAACGGTAAGCCCGTGACCAGCGATAAAAATCCGCCAGAAATCAGCTTTGGTGAAAAAATGATGATTTCCGGCAGCATGTGTAACCGCTTTAGCGGTGAAGGCAAACTGTCTAATGGTGAACTGACAGCCAAAGGGCTGGCAATGACCCGTATGATGTGCGCTAACCCGCAGCTTAATGAACTCGATAACACCATTAGCGAAATGCTGAAAGAAGGTGCACAAGTGGATCTGACCGCGAACCAGTTAACGCTGGCGACCGCGAAACAGACATTAACTTATAAGCTGGCGGATTTAATGAATTAATAGCTGCCACAGCTCCCGGCGGCAAGTGACTGTTCGCTACAGCGTTTGCCGTTGGGTAATGCACACATCCCAATCGCCGTACCATCCAGTTGACGGGCAACAGAAAGCGAACCGCCGATCATTGCACAATTTGCTTCTCCACTACTGGACATCGACGCTTTTAAACCTGGCGCTACGTGCGCCGCAGTCGCCTGCTGAACAGGTTCACTACTACACGCCGACAACAATAAAGCGGCACACCCTACCCAAAACGCTGCTCGCATCTCTTCTTCCTCTAATCTTCAAGCCAAACGACACCGCCATAAATAATAGGCAGCACAGAGGGCGGCGTCGAGAGCTGTCCTGCGCGTTGCCCCGCATTTTTACTTTTTTATGGCTATTTTTTTGCCCTCTGTTTGATCAAAACATTCATTACGCTGATGTGGGGGACACAAAAGCGAAAATGCAGAAGAAAGCCATTTGCTAAAATTGAAGGATTACTACTGGGCGCGCAGCAATTTCGTGCGCCCCTCATTTGCGCAATGTAAGGGTGTCATATGATTACTATTGACGGTAATGGCGCGGTTGCTTCGGTGGCGTTTCGCACCAGTGAAGTTATCGCCATCTACCCTATTACCCCCAGTTCCACGATGGCAGAACAGGCTGATGCCTGGGCCGGAAACGGCTTGAAGAACGTTTGGGGAGACACACCACGCGTGGTTGAAATGCAGTCGGAAGCGGGTGCTATCGCTACCGTGCATGGCGCTTTGCAGACGGGTGCCCTTTCAACATCGTTTACGTCATCGCAGGGTTTGCTGCTGATGATCCCGACGCTGTACAAACTGGCAGGCGAACTCACACCGTTTGTCCTGCATGTAGCGGCACGTACCGTTGCCACACATGCACTCTCTATTTTTGGCGATCATTCCGACGTCATGGCGGTGCGCCAGACGGGTTGCGCGATGTTGTGTGCGGCAAACGTCCAGGAAGCGCAAGACTTTGCTCTCATTTCGCACATCGCGACGCTGAAAAGCCGCGTGCCATTTATTCATTTCTTTGATGGTTTCCGCACGTCCCACGAAATCAACAAAATTGTCCCGCTAGCCGATGACACGATTCTTGATCTCATGCCGCAGGCCGAAATTGATGCTCATCGCGCCCGGGCACTCAACCCGGAACATCCGGTGATCCGCGGTACGTCCGCCAATCCTGACACTTATTTCCAGTCTCGCGAAGCCACCAACCCATGGTACGACGCGGTCTATGACCATGTTGAACAGGCGATGAATGATTTCTCTGCCGCGACAGGTCGTCAGTATCAGCCGTTTGAATATTACGGGCATCCGCAAGCGGAACGGGTGATTATCCTGATGGGCTCTGCCATTGGCACCTGTGAAGAAGTGGTTGATGAATTGCTAACCCGTGGCGAAAAAGTCGGCGTGCTGAAAGTTCGCCTGTACCGCCCCTTCTCAGCCAAACACTTGCTACAAACTCTACCGGGATCCGTACGTAGCGTGGCGGTACTGGACAGAACCAAAGAACCCGGTGCCCAGGCAGAACCGCTCTATCTGGATGTGATGACCGCACTGGCAGAAGCCTTTAATAATGGCAAGCGCGAAACTCTGCCCCGTGTCATTGGTGGGCGCTATGGTCTTTCATCCAAAGAATTTGGCCCGGACTGTGTACTGGCGGTATTTGCCGAGCTCAACGCGGCTAAACCGAAAGCGCGCTTTACGGTTGGTATTTACGATGATGTAACCAATCTGTCCCTGCCGTTGCCGGAAAACACCCAGCCAAACTCGGCGAAACTTGAAGCCTTGTTTTATGGCCTTGGTAGTGATGGCAGCATTTCCGCGACCAAAAACAATATCAAGATTATCGGTAATTCCACGCCGTGGTACGCACAGGGCTATTTTGTTTACGACTCCAAAAAGGCGGGCGGCCTGACGGTTTCTCACCTTCGAGTGAGCGAACAGCCGATTCGTTCCGCTTATCTCATTTCCCAGGCTGATTTTGTTGGCTGCCACCAGTTGCAGTTTATCGATAAATATCAGATGGCTGAGCGTTTAAAACCTGGCGGCATTTTCCTGCTCAACACACCGTACAGCGCAGATGAAGTGTGGTCGCGCTTGCCGCAAGAAGTTCAGGCCGTGTTAAACCAGAAAAAAGCGCGCTTCTATGTGATTAACGCGGCGAAAATCGCCCGCGAATGTGGCCTGGCGGCCCGTATTAATACCGTCATGCAGATGGCTTTTTTCCATCTGACGCAAATTCTGCCTGGCGATAGCGCCCTCGCAGAATTGCAGGGTGCGATTGCCAAAAGTTACAGTAGCAAAGGCCAGGATCTGGTGGAACGCAATTGGCAGGCTCTGGCGCTGGCGCGTGAATCCGTAGAAGAAGTTCCGTTGCAACCGGTAAATCCGCACAGCGCCAATCGACCGCCAGTGGTTTCCGATGCCGCTCCTGATTTCGTGAAAACCGTAACCGCTGCGATGCTCGCCGGGCTTGGTGACGCCCTCCCCGTTTCGGCGCTGCCGCCAGACGGCTCCTGGCCGATGGGCACTACGCGCTGGGAAAAACGTAATATTGCCGAAGAGATCCCCATCTGGAAAGAGGAACTCTGTACCCAATGTAACCACTGCGTTGCCGCTTGCCCACACTCAGCTATTCGCGCAAAAGTGGTGCCGCCTGAAGCGATGGAAAACGCCCCTGCCAGCCTGCATTCGCTGGATGTGAAATCGCGTGATATGCGCGGGCAGAAATATGTCTTGCAGGTGGCACCGGAAGATTGCACCGGTTGTAACCTGTGCGTCGAAGTTTGCCCGGCGAAAGACCGTCAGAATCCAGAGATTAAAGCCATCAATATGATGTCTCGCCTGGAACATGTCGAAGAAGAGAAAATCAATTACGATTTCTTCCTCAACCTGCCAGAAATCGACCGTAGCAAACTGGAACGTATTGATATTCGTACATCGCAGCTGATTACACCGCTGTTTGAATATTCAGGTGCTTGCTCCGGTTGTGGCGAGACGCCGTATATTAAATTGCTGACTCAGCTCTATGGCGACCGGATGTTGATCGCTAACGCCACCGGCTGTTCTTCAATTTATGGCGGTAACCTGCCCTCTACACCGTATACCACCGATGCCAACGGTCGTGGGCCGGCATGGGCGAACTCTCTATTTGAAGATAATGCCGAATTTGGCCTTGGTTTCCGCCTGACGGTCGATCAACACCGTGTCCGCGTGCTGCGTCTGCTGGATCAATTTGCCGATAAAATCCCGGCGGAATTACTGACAGCGTTGAAATCAGACGCTACGCCAGAGGTTCGTCGAGAACAGGTCGCAGCTTTACGCCAGCAACTCAACGATGTTGCCGAAGCACATGAACTGCTGCGTGACGCAGATGCACTGGTGGAAAAATCAATCTGGCTGATTGGTGGCGACGGCTGGGCTTACGATATCGGCTTTGGCGGTCTGGATCATGTATTGAGTTTGACGGAAAACGTCAACATTCTGGTGCTGGATACGCAATGCTATTCCAACACCGGTGGTCAGGCGTCGAAAGCGACACCGCTGGGTGCAGTAACTAAATTTGGCGAGCACGGCAAACGTAAAGCGCGTAAAGATCTTGGCGTCAGTATGATGATGTACGGTCATGTTTATGTGGCGCAGATTTCTCTCGGCGCGCAGCTCAACCAGACGGTGAAAGCGATTCAGGAAGCTGAAGCGTATCCGGGGCCATCGCTGATCATCGCTTATAGCCCATGTGAAGAGCATGGTTACGATCTGGCACTCAGCCACGACCAGATGCGCCAACTCACAGCTACCGGCTTCTGGCCGCTATATCGCTTCGATCCGCGTCGTGCCGATGAAGGCAAACTGCCGCTGGCGCTGGATTCACGCCCGCCGTCAGAAGCACTGGAAGAAACGTTACTTCACGAGCAACGTTTCCGTCGGCTGAATTCGCAGCAGCCAGAAGTGGCAGAACAGTTATGGAAAGATGCTGCAGCTGATTTGCAAAAACGCTATGACTTCCTGGCACAAATGGCCGGAAAAGCGGAAAAAAGCAACACCGATTAAATGCTCTGGATAAGGATTATCCAATTCTAAAAAAAAGCCCGGACGACTGTTCGGGCTTGTCTTTTTATATGTTGGAAAATCAGTGGCAATGCAATGGCCCAACAGAAAATAAAATCTGTGACAATAAAGGCATATAACCCGCGCAGAATAACGTATAGAAAATTAAAAGTATAATTTTTATTTTGTATGTATTATCTTCGATACATTCACCAGACTTATTATCATTTCAGAGGAATTATTTGATTAAGGTTTTACTTAAGGCGTAACAAATGATATTTATCGGCTAACTGAACTTCTCCTTTAGGATGTTTTCACTCCCCGAAATGGGGATAAAAGGCAAATAAAATAACTAAAGGATTTATTCAATGAAAAGCAAAGTACTGGCACTTTTAATTCCTGCCCTGCTCGCCGCAGGTGCTGCACATGCAGCCGAAGTTTATAATAAAGACGGCAACAAATTAGATCTGTATGGCAAAGTTGATGGCCTGCATTATTTTTCTGATAATTCAGCGAAAGATGGCGACCAGAGCTATGCGCGTCTGGGTTTTAAAGGCGAAACCCAAATTAACGATCAACTCACTGGCTACGGTCAATGGGAATACAATATTCAGGCAAACAACACTGAATCTTCAAAAAACCAGTCATGGACCCGTCTGGCATTTGCCGGGCTGAAATTTGCAGATTACGGTTCTTTCGATTACGGACGTAATTATGGCGTAATGTACGACATCGAAGGCTGGACCGATATGCTGCCTGAATTTGGCGGTGACTCTTATACCAATGCAGACAACTTTATGACTGGTCGAGCCAATGGCGTCGCGACTTATCGTAATACTGATTTCTTCGGTCTGGTAAATGGTCTGAACTTCGCGGTGCAGTATCAAGGTAACAACGAAGGTGCCAGTAATGGTCAGGAAGGCACCAACAACGGACGTGATGTTCGCCATGAAAACGGTGACGGCTGGGGTCTTTCCACAACATATGATTTAGGCATGGGCTTTAGCGCTGGTGCGGCATACACCTCTTCTGACCGCACCAATGATCAGGTTAACCATACTGCGGCGGGTGGTGATAAAGCAGACGCGTGGACTGCTGGGCTAAAATACGATGCTAACAATATTTACCTGGCAACCATGTATTCAGAAACGCGTAATATGACCCCGTTTGGCGACAGCGATTATGCTGTTGCAAACAAAACCCAGAACTTTGAAGTCACTGCACAGTACCAGTTTGATTTTGGTCTGCGTCCGGCAGTCTCTTTCCTGATGTCTAAAGGCCGTGACCTGCACGCTGCCGGTGGTGCAGACAACCCGGCAGGTGTTGATGATAAAGATCTGGTTAAATACGCCGATGTTGGCGCGACTTACTATTTCAATAAAAACATGTCCACTTATGTTGACTATAAAATCAACCTGTTGGATGAAGATGACAGTTTCTACGCTGCCAATGGCATCTCTACCGATGATATTGTCGCTTTAGGTCTGGTTTATCAGTTCTAAATCCTCCTGCCCGCTGTTATGGCGGGCTTTTTCTGCTTATTCTTCCTCCTTTGATCTAAATTAAAAATGTGAACTCCGTCATTACACAAAAAGTGTCATCTGGCGTTACACTTTATGCGGATACTAAAACAGGAGGTTTTATGAACAGAACGATTCTTGTCCCTATCGATATTTCCGATTCAGAATTAACTCAACGCGTGATTAGCCACGTTGAGGCAGAGGCAAAGATTGATGATGCAGAGGTTCATTTCCTGACGGTAATACCTTCACTGCCCTACTATGCCTCTCTGGGTTTAGCGTATTCCGCAGAATTACCGGCAATGGATGACCTGAAAGCGGAAGCCAAATCGCAACTGGAAGAGATCATTAAAAAATTTAAACTGCCAACCGACAGAGTGCATGTCCATGTTGAGGAAGGCTCGCCCAAAGACCGCATTCTGGAAATGGCGAAGAAGATCCCCGCTCATATGATCATCATTGCTTCCCATCGACCGGATATCACCACTTATCTGCTCGGTTCCAACGCCGCAGCTGTAGTGCGTCACGCAGAGTGCTCCGTGCTGGTTGTGCGCTGACACTAACGCCCGCACATTGCTGCGGGCTTTTTGATTCATTTCGCAAATGTGCTGACATTTTCCCCTCTAATCCGTACCATACACGCCACTGTTTTTATATCAGATTTCTTATGCTGGGCATTCCGGCATGACGCATACTCTTCTGATGCCATATAACGAATTGAGTCGCTTTTAAATGTCGCAAAATCAAGAAATTAGTAAGAAAGAACAATACAACCTGAACAA
>ERZ1673739.2699-NODE-2699-length-14013-cov-7.542556_pt1 | contig 14013 bp, 9 predicted proteins | sample MGYA00580210_ERZ1673739 | MGnify/ENA primary metagenome ERZ1673739 (study PRJEB41218, sample SAMN15661749) | gut metagenome | host: Homo sapiens | place: Canada: London | collected 2015-08-20/2019-03-30 | study: EMG produced TPA metagenomics assembly of...
GCGACTGCGTTCATGAGCAAGTAGCAAAAGCGGATTGCGAATGTCCGCTTTACAACGAAGTTGTTTCATTGTGTAAATAGCAGCTGAGGGAAAAAACACGATGAGGGCGGTAGGGCAATTTTTTCCCCCCAGCTGCCTTAAAAAAGAAAATAAAAGGAGCCACAAAAACATGAACTGTGAATATCAGATCAAAGGAAATACCCTTCGCATCTACATTCCGAAGGAGTTAGACCACCATATTTCCGACAGTCTGCGGGAAGAAGCCGACCTGCTGACAGAAACCTATTTTATCCGAAATATCATCTTCGATTTTTCCCGTACCGAATGGATGGACAGTTCCGGTATCGGTGTCATTCTAGGAAGGTACAAAAACATGAAATTTTCCGGTGGAACCGTCCGGGCAGAGCATTTAAACGAACGAATGTATAAAATTTTTCATATGTCAGGATTGGATGAACTGATTGCAAAGGAAGGAGAGTAGGAACGATGGAACAGAGAAAACAGCAAGAATATGCAGAAGAAAACTGGATGCAGATCACATTTGCGGCAAAATCCGAAAATGAGGGATTTGCTCGAACTGCGGTGGCAGCATTTGTCAGCAGTCTGGATCCGACCATAGAGGAACTGGCAGATATCAAGACTGCAGTATCCGAAGCCGTCACAAATTGTATCATTCACGGTTACAATCAACGCGGCGGCACGATCTGGATGGAAGGAACTCTGACCGGACGTAAATTGCGGGTGTCCATCACCGATGAGGGCAGAGGCATCAAAGATATCAAGCAGGCGCTGGAGCCGCTTTTTACCACACGCCCGGATCTGGAACGCTCCGGTATGGGATTTTCCTTTATGGAAGCTTTTATGGATACGGTAGAAGTGGAATCTGCACCGGGTAAGGGAACCCGTGTCTACATGGAAAAAGAAATCAGGTAGTTACATATGGAGCAGGTGTTGGAGTATATCAAGCGCGCGCACCAGGGGGATAAAGCAGCACGGGATTTGCTGGTACAGAACAATCTGGGACTGGTCTGGAGCATTGTCCGGCGATTTTCCAACCGTGGATACGATCCGGAAGATCTGTTTCAGGTGGGGAGCATCGGTCTGCTAAAAGCAATCGACCGTTTTGATACGGACTATGAAGTAAAATTTTCCACTTACGCCGTACCGCTGATCATTGGAGAAATCCGCAGATATCTGAGAGATGATGGCATGCTGAAAGTCAGTCGTACCTTAAAAGAAGCTGCCTGGAAAGTCAGTCAGGCAGTAACAGAATGGCAAAATGAATACGGTCGAGATCCGACGTTGGAGGAGCTTTCCGGAAAAACAGGGATGCCCCCGGAGGAGATCATACAGTCATTGGAAGCTAATACGGATGTGGATTCCCTTCACCGGCCGGTTTCCGGAAATGAGGGAAAGGAGCTCACACTGGGGGAACAGATCCGGGATCAGAAAAATCTGATTGAGCAGCAGGTCGACCATATTTTCCTGGAGCAGCTTCTGGATACGTTGGAGTCGGAAGAACGCCAGTTGATTCGGCTTCGCTATGTAGAAGAAAAGACACAGTCAGAGGTGGCAAAACTGCTTGGCACGACACAGGTTCAGATTTCCAGACGGGAAAAGAAACTGCTTGCGAAATTGCGAAATACGGTATAAAATGCGATACAGTTCTTCTTATTGATAAAAAAGTTCAATAAGCTTTGGCAAAGTTCGAAAAACAAGCTTGCATAAAAAGAGTGAATGTAATAAAATATGCGTTAGCTCAAGCTAATTATTAAAATCGTATCAACAAGAGAAAAAAGCATATACGGAGGATACCAATAGATGAAAAAAAGAAAACTGTTAATCGCACTTTTGTGTGGAGCCTTAGTCTGTCTGCCGCTGGCAGGTTGTAACAACAAAAACGGGGCGTCAGGAACAGACAGCTCTGTACAGAGTGAAGTTTCAGAAGATGCCGGAGAGCAGAACAGCTCAGATAGCAGTCAGGAATACACCAGCGATGTGTTTGCCATGGATACTTATATGACACTGACCGCTTATGGTGAAAATGCACAGGAAGCAGTGGAAGCGGGAATTGCCGAAATTCAGCGATTAGATGATCTGCTCTCTACCGGAAAAGAGACCAGTGAAGTTGCACAGATCAATGCAAACGGCGGTGGTGTACTTTCTGAGGATACCGATTATCTGGTAAAACGTGCTTTGGATATTTATCAGAGTACAAATGGTGCTTTTGATATCAGCATTTACCCGGTGATGCAGCTCTGGGGATTTACCACAGGAAATTTTGCAGTACCGAGTGAGTCTGATCTGTCAGCAAAACTTGCGCTGGTAGATGCAGGAAAAATTACATTAAGTGAAGAAAACGGGCAGACAAGTATCAGTCTCCCGGAAGGCATGGAGATCGATCTGGGTGGAATTGCCAAAGGCTATACTTCCGGCAGAGTCATGGAGGTTATGAAAAGTTATGGCATCAAGAGTGCTGTCATTAACCTTGGTGGAAATGCCCATGTGCTTGGAAATAAAACAGACGGCAGTCAGTGGAAAGTCGGCATTCAGGATCCGGAGGATGAAAACGGATATCTGGGCGGTGTGAATGTCACAGACAAAGCCATCATTACTTCCGGCGGCTATGAACGCTATTTTGTAGATGAAGATACCGGTATAAAATATCACCATATCATTGATCCGAAAACCGGTTATTCTGCCAACAACGGTCTGATCTCTGTGACAATCGTCAGTGCGGACAGCACACTGGCAGATGGACTGTCCACGTCCCTGTTTGTACTTGGCACGCAGGATGCTATTAGTTATTGCAAGGAGCATTGTGCAGAGGATGGATTTGATGCAATTATGGAAGACGAGGACGGCAAACTTTACATCACTGATGGCATTTATGACGATTTTATCAATATGAACAATAACAAAAATATTGAAAAAATCCAGACAAACTAGAGACAGGGCGGTAACGATATGAAAAAACAAAAGATATCTGCAAAAACAGTAGCTCTGATGGCAATGATGATCGCACTTGCCATGATCTTCAGTTATGTAGAAACCATGATTCCGATCAATTTTGGAATTCCGGGCGTAAAACTGGGACTTGCCAATCTGGTCATTGTAGCAGCAATTTATCTGTTTGGCGGTAAGCAGGCTTTTTTGATCTCCATTGTGCGGATCTTTTTAAGTGGATTTATGTTTGGAAATCTTGCATCCATCATGTACAGTCTGGCGGGCGGTCTGCTCAGTCTGGCAGTGATGCTCCTTTTGAAAAAAACAGACAAACTGTCGATTCTTGCGGTCAGCGTCATGGGTGGTATCTGCCATAACATCGGTCAGTTGATCGTGGCAATGCTGGTGGTAGAAAATCTGAAGCTGATTTTTTATGTTCCGGTACTTCTGATCTCCGGATTCCTTACCGGTCTGCTGATCGGTATCGTATGCAGAGTGATCCTTCCGGCAGTCAAACGGGCATATGAATCTGCAAGATAACGACTGTTCGCTTGGTGCTTATAAAAAAGCATATGCAGGCAAATAGATTACAGCGGGAAGCAGGAACTTTATCATAACTTACCAGACTTATTGAGAAAAAACAAAAGAAATTGCATAAAAATTATCAATAGGGTTAGTTATTGATAAAATCAAGAAAAATGATTTGATTTGAAAAAAAAGTGATGCTATGATAACGTGCGTTAGAAGATGCTAATGTACGTCATCATGGCATTTTTTATTTGCGAGAATGTGTGAAAGCACATTTTCAAGCAGTCTTTGCCGGAAAAACTCCAGTAAAGCACAAAGTGTTTCCAACAATTATGTGAAAGTAATGTTATAAAAGGTCAGGAGAGAGACTATGAAAAAAGATAAGAAGACGGAAGTTGATCCGGAAAATCTGGATCCGAAAAATCAGAAAAAGAAGATAAACTTAAGTACCATGGCGCCGGCATTATCCGCGTTGCTGGTAGTAGCCTGCGCGGGGGCATCCGTGGCAGCTTACTCACCAAAAGTATATGCGGTACAGAAACCATCTCCAAAGACAGAGAGCGCTGATACAACTGCAGAGGATACTGCAGAAGAAACGGCTCTGGAGGGACAGGTATTTGATCTGCCGGATGGCATTTATGAAGGAACCGGAACAGGTTTTGCAGGAAAAATCACAGTTGCAGTAGAAATCAAAGATAAGAAGATTGTTGCGATCACGGTTCTGAATGTAGAAGCGGACGATGCAGCATTTTTCAATCGTGCCAAAGGAGTCATTGACCGGATCATTCAGTCCCAGAACCTGGACGTGGATGTCGTATCCGGAGCAACTTACAGTTCCAGAGGTATCATCAGTGCGGTTAAAAATGCTCTGACCGGTGAGAAAGACAGCGGAAAAACAGCGGAGAATCCGGGAAAGGGAGAAGGATCTACAACTGTGACAGAAGTTGCAGATGCAGCAGCTTACAAAGATGGAACTTATTACGGAAGTGCGACCGGTTTTGCAGGTCCGATCAAAGTAAAAGTTGTGATCAGCGGTGGAAAAATTGCGTCCATCGAAATCGTATCCACTTCAGACGGCAGCAGCTATATTTCCAAAGCATCTGCCATTACCGGAAAAATTGTATCTTCTCAGAGCACTAATGTAGATACTGTGTCCGGAGCAACTTACAGTTCTGTAGGTATCATTAATGCAGTCCGTAACGCATTGGCACAGGCGGCAGTAGACGGAAGCACAGTACCGGCATCCACAGAAAATACAGAGCAGAACAATCAGCAGAATCAGTCTGTGCCGACACCGTCTGTATCTGGAAATTTCCCGTATCCGGATGGAACTTATTATGGAACTGCAGAAGGATATCTGGGAGATGTTAAGGTAGCCATCGTGCTGAAAAATCATACAATCCAGTCCGTGCAGATCTTGGAAAATGAGGACGATGCGGCATTTTTCAACCGTGCCCGTGCAGTGGTCAATCATATTGTGAAAAATCAGACAACAGGTGTCGATGTTGTGTCCGGAGCAACTTACAGTTCTAACGGTATCATCAATGCGGTTAAGGCAGCGCTGGAGTCTGCAAAAGCAGCAGCAAATCCGTCTAATGGAAATAATTCCAATACAAATAACGGAAATCAGAATAATAACAATTCCGGAAATAACAATGGCAATAATGGAAACAACAATAACGGTAATAACAACGGAAATACAGAGAAGCCGGATGATTCCAATGTGGAGACCGGAACTTATTATGCAGATGGAAGTTATACGGTAACTGTAAAATGTGAGCCGGATGAAGATGAGGGATTTGATGAATATAATCTGACTGCTGCGATTACCGTAAAAGGTGATAAGATCACTGCAATCAGTAATGTTTCCGGTGATGGAGGCAGCAGCAATGACAGATACATTACCTGGGCTGCAAATGGAAGATCCAATAATGCTGGCATTATTAACCAGATCATCGGTCTTGCAACTATTGATATGTCAAAAGAAAATGCAGAAACAACCATGAATGAAGCGATTGCGAATGTAGATGTGGTTTCCAGAGCAACCTGTTCTTCCAAAGCATTGAAAGAAGCCTGCAAAGAAGCCTTAAATCAGGCGCGTGCAAAATTTTTGGAGCAGAAGGATGAACAGAAAAATCTGGCAGATGTGAAAATGCCGGATGGAACCGATGAAACCGGTAACGCAGATACAGAGCTGACGGATACGAAAAATGATCCGCAGGAAGCAGCACAGGAACAGCTCCTGGAGACAGAATAAGAAAAGGATAGAAACAGGAAAAGATGAAAAAGTTTATCATTCGTATTGTCAATGTATGTGTGATCGTAGCTGCGTTGTTTGGCTACAATCACATTACACTGGCGCATGAAAAGACCGATGCGGAAGCAAAAGCCGAGGCAGACCGCCAGAATGCGGAAATAGCGGCACAGGCCGGGGAAAGCGGCGGTTCTTACAAGGACGGAACCTATCAGGGAACTGCCACAGGATTTGGCGGTGATATTACCGTGGAAGTAACCATTGCAGATGGCAAGATCGCAGATGTGGAGATTTTATCTGCGGATAAAGAGGATAGTGCTTATCTGACCATGGCAAAAGATATTATTCCGGAAATCATAGACGCACAGAGTGCAGATGTAGATACGATCAGTGGCGCAACGTTCAGCTCCACCGGTATCAAAAATGCGATGGCACAGGCGCTTGAGAAAGGCGGTGCCAATTAGTGAAACAACCGAATAAAAAGACCATGAAAAAAATTCATGTGTGGGTGCGGGCAGTGATACAGTTATTGTATTTTCTGTTTATTCCGTCCGCCTATACAGCGGCGTTTAACGGCGTCAAATACATTTTCACCCAGATGGGAGCAAAAACACATCTGGAGGTGACTTCTTTTGTGGCAGCACTGATCGTGCTGTGTGTATACACGATCGTGTTTGGCAGATTCTTCTGTGGATTTGCCTGTGCTTTCGGAAGTTTGGGTGATGCAGTGCGGGCACTTTATGTGTTTATCTGCAAAAAACTGAAAAAGAAACCGATCACCATGAAAGCGACAGTTGTGAAAAAACTGCAGGGAGTGAAATATTTCGTGTTGGCGATCATTGCTGTGACATGTTTTACGGGTGTATACAGCAAGGCGAAGGGATTCAGTCCGTGGGATGTATTTTCCATGCTGCATGCGCGTAATTTCAAATTGGGCGGCTATACCCTTGGCGTGGTACTTCTGGTGCTGATCGTTATTGGCATGTGCTTTCAGGAACGGTTTTTCTGCCGTGTTCTGTGTCCGATGGGAGCAGTATTTTCTGTTCTGCCGGTATTGCCGTTTTCTACCCTGCGCAGAGACCGGTCTGAGTGTATCAAGGGATGCCGGGCTTGTACGATGAAGTGTCCGTCTGATATTGAGCTGGCGCCGGATACGGCACCGGAGCTGTCAGGAGATTGTTTTCAGTGTCAGAAGTGTATTGATACCTGCCCGAAGGGAAATATACATACGGGGATTCGTGCACTGAAAGGCAATGAGATCTGGTATACGGTGTTGAGAGCCGTTATTTTACTGGTGTTGTTTAAAGTTGTTGGTTTATAGGGTGGCTTAAAATTTACTATTTAAGTTTTGATAAGACCTTCTGTATTTTTTCTCAGTCGCTACCAATCGCTCCTTGAGAAAAAATACAGAAGGTCTTAATTTACATATTGGTATTTGTAAATTTTTGCGCCACCATGCACTTCGTGCCGCACTACGTGCATTTCAACGTAACAGTGTGTTTTTGACACAACATAGATGAAAAAAGATATCAGTAAACAGATTTTATTGAGAAAGAAAGTCGATAACAAAAAACTTGAAAAAAAGTTGTTGACAAAATCAAAGTTGTAATGATAAAGTAACGGCCGTTAGGAAACACTAATGAAACACAAAACCAAATATTGAAATTCGCGAGACAGAGTTACTTCTGTTCGTGGACTTGGTAGAGACTTCTCCCGCATGCGGCACAGGACGCATATATGGGTGGAGTCTATTTTTTTATTCAAAAAGGAGGATGACATGAAAAAGAGAAGAGAGTTTCTGACAAAAGCATTAGCTGGAGCCATGGTGGTAGCAATGACAGCCGGAACAATGCCGGTGAGCGCTCTTGCAGCATCCAGTGTAACAAAGACAAAAGATGGCACTTACACAGGAACCGCTACGGTTGTAGCAGATGAGGATGAGGATTTCATAAATTATCCGATCAGTGTAGATGTGACCGTTGCCGATGGCAAAATCACAGATGTAGCTTTTTCAGAGGAAAATCAGTTTTATGTAGATGGTGCAGATAGCACCGAAATAAAGAAAAATAAAAAGCTCTCAACGGAGGCGATGAAAGAATTAAAAGATAAAATTATCGCCCAGAATGGTACTACTGGTGTTGACGCAAAATCTGGAGCAACATGCACATCAAAGGCAATTCTTACAGCAGTAGATAGTGCTATTAACGAAGCACCAGAAGCAGTTAAAGTAAAATACGTGACCATGAACGTACCGTACACAGACTTTTACGCAGCTTACAATCTGACAGACAAAGCGGTTTGGCAGGTTGAGAATGGTTTAGACGCTGTTTCCACAGCGACAACCAATAAGTTTAAAGGCACAACAGGTCTTGCAAAAGGAACCTACAACAACGGCAAATATATCATGGGCGTGACCATGGCAGTTGCAGTTCCGGAAGAGACTTACGAAGCACTGAAAGCAGAAAATCTGACAGCGAATGACAATTATTACATGACAGATCTGGATACCGCTCCGGCAGCATTCAGCACCATGACAGTCAATGCAGATGGAACATACAGCTTCAGCAAACTTCAGGAAGCATCTGTTTCCGGCAACTATATCACAGTTGGAGAACTTGACCTGAATGCAGGTTACGGTGATTATCAGGTTACACTAGACGGACTTGGAACAGACGGCACTTTAAAAACAGGTGAGAATGAGACAACACCATATACCCTTTACGGAGCAATCCTGAATACCACAGAGGGAAAAACTTATGGAATGACTTGTCTGGAAAATCTGTGGCTTGGAACAAAGAGACCGAATGTGGAGATCGTGTGGTCCATCAAAGAAGGTCAGGGTCTGAAACGTGGACATGGCGCAGGCGATGAGTTTTATCAGTTCAGCGATATGAATGGTGCAACTTTAAAGAGCATCACACTGATCACAGATCTTGGAACCATCGAAGTGCCTTGCGGTGAGAACGGTCTGGAACTGACAAAATATTATGCAGGTGATCTGAGTAACTTACAGTATTCCATTGACAATGATTCCACAGAGCTGAGCATTGGTGGTATACCGTCTGATCTGGAAAATGTAAAAATTTCTGTATCCAGTGGTCTTGCAACAAATGCTGAAATCAAAGATGGAAAAGTAACACTGAAAAAAGCACCAGAGGCAGGAACAACCTACACACTGACCATCAGCAGTTCCAATTATCCGGATATCACAAGAACAATGTCCACACCAATTGTAGCAGATCAGGTGACAGAGCTTCAGAAATGGGCAGACAAAGCAAAAGCAACAAACGGATATGAGAACAATGCGGATTTGAAAGAGCATGTAGCAGAAGCGGAAGAAATGATCGCAAATAAAGAAGCGGCATCCGCAGACGCAGCAGAACTGATCAGTGAGCTGACAGAAAAAGTAAAAGCAACTTACTCAACTGTGGAAGTGGAAGCGACTGCAAAAGGTAATTACCTTGGAATCGCATTGAAAAATGTATCTCTGGAAGACCTGGAGAATCCGACTTATACATTATCTGTTCGCCAGGGAAGAGGAAGTGTAACGGTAGCAGAAGGCAAGTTAGATGCACTGAATCTTACACTGGAAAAAGAACTGACAGCAGGAAAGGAATATACACTGACCATCGTAAGTGATAATTATCAGGATGCACAGATCAAAGTTACAGCAGAAGAAGCAGAAGCAGATTACAGTAAAGTATACGATGCAATTGACGCAATTCCGGATGATCTGAGTGTTTACACAGAGAAGAGTGTTGCAAACTTGCAGAAAGTACTGGAAACGGTTGATTACAGTAAGAAAGCAAGTCAGCAGTCAGAGGTAGATGCTTATGCAAATGCAATCATAGAAGCAACAGCAAAACTTGAGAAAAAAGCAGTAACTCCTGTAGCTCCGACACATGCAGACGGACTTGCAAATGAGAAAGCTTCTGATGGAAACTGGTACTATTATGTAAATGGAAAAGTTGCAACAAATGTGACAACTGTTGCTAAGAACGTAAACGGCTGGTACTATGTAAAGAATGGAAAAGTAGATTTCTCAGCAAATACTGTAGCAAAAAATGAGAATGGCTGGTGGAAGATCACAAATGGTAAAGTTGATTTCAGTTACACAGGCATTGCGAAAAATGAGAATGGCTGGTGGAGAATCGTAAACGGAAAAGTAGATTTCAACTGCAACAGCGTTGAGAAAAACGAGAACGGCTGGTGGTACATCCGCGGCGGAAAAGTAGATTTTTCCTACACAGGAGTAGCAAAAAATGCAAACGGCTGGTGGAGAATCATAAACGGAAAAGTAGATTTTAACTGCAACAGCGTTGAGAAAAATCACAATGGCTGGTGGTATATCCGTGGAGGAAAAGTAGATTTCTCCTACACAGGAGTAGCAAAAAATGCAAATGGCTGGTGGAGAATTGAAAACGGAAAAGTAAACTTCAACTTTACCGGTATCGCAAGCAACCAGAACGGATCCTGGTATTTACAGAACGGAAAAGTAAATTTCAACTACAACGGAAAAGTAAAATATAATAATAAAACTTATACAATCCGTGGAGGAAAAGTCGTAAAATAAGAGATAAAATAAGGTGATGAAAAACAGGCAATTTCATTCAAAAATATGTGAAAAAATTCCTGCTTGAGAACTGAAATTTATCCAGAATAAAAGAAGGTGAATCTTGAAATATAGATTTGCCTTTTTTTTGTTCGAGAGAAAAGATAATCAATAAGAAATATAAATGAAAAAAGATGCTCAATATTAATGATAAAGTATTTCAATAAAAGGGGATGTGAAAAAAGTGTGTTGACGTTAACTGAAACTAATGCTATCATAACCGCCGTTAGATGGTGCTAATGAAAATTGTTTATTACTAAGACGAGTTAGAGAAAAAAGTTTGTTGGTACAATCGGATGATATTTTTGATTTTTTTAAAATGAAAAATATAAGGAGGAATTTATGAGAAGAAAGAAACTTTCAATGAAAGTAGCAGCAGCAGTTCTTGCAGCAGCTACATTTATGAGTACCTGCCCGGTCAGCGCTTTTGCTGTAACTGGAAGTCAGGTAGCGGCAGATGGTGTAAATAATGCAACTACATATGTAGAATCAGATGACGAGTGGAACAGTTATGATGTGACTGTCGGAGTGACTGTTGAGGACGGAAAATTTAAAGAATTTCTGGTGACTCCGACCAATGGATATGAGGCATCGGGAGACTATGGAAGTAAATCATATTTTGAAAAAGCAGTAAACGGAACAACAAAAAAGCCGGAAATTGGAATCAAATCTTTGATGGGACAGCCGGCAACACAGGAAAGTATTGATAACTGGTTTACTGCAAATGGATATGATACAAAATCAGGTGCTACAATTACAAGAACAGCAGTAAAAGATGCTGCAAAAGAGGCTCTTTCTAAATTTGAAGAAGCAAAGAAAGAGGATGTGAAACAGGAAGCTTATGTTCTGATGAACATTCCATATGCAGCATTTTATGCAGCAGAGGGTGATTCCGATGTAGATGCAGTTTCATCCGCAACAAAGATGAAAACCAGAGCATCCCTGGCAGCCGGTTCCTATCATGTAAACAATGACGGATCAGATATCAGTGGTATCACATTCCCTGTAAAAGTAAGTGATCTGGCAGCATTGACAGGAAAATATACGCAGATTACAGATGACAGCAAAGTTGACATTACAACAACGATTAAAGGAAAAGAATCCACTACAACTTATACAGGAAAAGATGCATTATTTGAAAGTGCGGATTATTCTTACTACGTACTGAGTGAAGCACCATCTTACTATAAAGAGCTTACTGTAAACAAGGACGGAACACTCAGCTTTGGAGCAGTGAAGACATCTTCTGCAACAACTTTAGATAATGCAACCGCTACCTTATCCACATCTACAAAGTATGGTGATTATCAGCTTGATATCGAAGGACTTCCGGAAAATATCAATACAGTATACGGTGTCACAATCAGTACAAAAGAGGGTGACAGCTACGGATTACGTCATGTGGAGAATATTTGGAAAAAGACAGAACTCGCTTGGAGTACGGGATTTGTAACAGAGTCACATGGCTGCCAGCTTTCTTATGCAGACTATGTATCCATGATGGGGCAGACCATCAACAAAGTTACTTATTACACAGATGCCGGTGTATATAACATCCCAATGAACCAGTATGTTCCGGTAAAATTTGCAAATACAGTAGCAGTAGAAAATGCTTCTGCAGATGCAGGAAAGACAACAGTAGCTATTACAGGATTGCCGTCTGATTATGATGCGGTATATAGTGTGGATGGACTGAATGACGTTTCTGTAAAAGATGGTGTATTAAGCTTTGATAAGAATTCGGCAGTTGGACAATACACCTTAAATATTACAGATAAGAGCGGTAAATATGCAGATCTTTCTGCAACATTTGAACTGACAACAGACAAAGCAGTAGCAGCCTATGACAATGCAAGTGACAGTCTTGTTGCTGCAAAAGATGCAGCAGCAGATGATCTGAGTGCTTACATTAAAAATATTAAAAGTGTCAATGTAAATGGCAAAGATTATGCTGCATCCGGAAAAAAATCTGTTACGATCATCAACAAAGACGGCTCTTTAAATGAGTCAGCCACTCCGTTTAAAGATGCAAAGCCGGGAGATGAGTTTACTGTTTCTGTAAAAGCAACCGGATATGCAAATGATTTCACATTTACTTATGTAGTTCCGGAATACTCCTATGTATATGCTTCTCTTTCTTATGCTGAGTACTATGCAGCAGAGAATGTTCAGAATGCAGGATCTACATTATCTTCTGATACAATGGATACAAATGGTGAGTATGATAAAGGCGCATTTGACGTTGTTACCCGTGCGACAGCAAATCACGGTCTCCACAGAGGAAGTTTCCAACAGGATGTCGTGATCTATGACACAGATGGAAATGAGTATGAGCCAGTTTCCTGGACAGATGGAAATACTGCAATTTTAAAAGATGGAAAGACACTTGTAAAAGCATCTGACAGAAAAACAGGTATTACAACATTAACAGTAGATGGAAAAACTGCTACATACGATCATTATGTGATCAAAGGAATCAAATATGTTCCAGTAAAAGTAAAAACAAAAAATCTGGAAGCGTTCAAAAAAGCTTACAGTGTAGTAGAAAATGGTGAAAAACTCTCTGGCGGATATTCTGAGGAAAATCTGAAGAGTTATGAAGCAGTTGCAGCTGTAGATACCAATACAAATGGTCTGAAAACTGTTTCCATGAGTGCAGACGGAAGCTTCAGCTTTGGAGCAGCAGCAACTGGCACAGCCTCCGGACTGAAAGATACAGAATTAAAAACAGCAGATACATCAAAAATAGGTGTAAAAGTAGTAAGCAACAGTAAATATGGTGATTTCCTCCGTGTAGATCTGACTAAGAACTATGGTGATCTCGGAGCAGCAATGCAGTCTGTAGAGTGGACATATTATGGCAATGGCGATAAAGCTATTGCGACATATGGAACAAAATTTGCAGCGGATAACTGGATGCATAAAAAGAATGGAATTCAGCTCGCACTGACAGATTCCTTAAGATGCCAGCTTCCGGAAGGAACTGACGGAACAGGAAAATGGGTACTGACCATTCATGCACTTGGTTATGCAGATACAAATGTAGAAGTAAATGTGACTGCAGATGATATTCATACTGCAACACCGGTAAGTGATACAAGCAAACTGGAAGCAGCAATCAAAGCAGCAGAAGCTCTGAATAAAGACGATTACACAGAAAAAACATGGAGTAATCTGGAAACAGAGCTGAAAGAAGCACAGGACGATCTTGCAAATGCTGCAAAAGGCAAAACAAGTCAGGAGAGTGTAGATGAATCTACAGCACATTTGAATGCAGCGATTGCAGCTCTTGAGAAAAAAGCAGTAGAACCTGCAACTCCAACACATGCAGACGGTCTTGCAAACTCCAAAGCAGCAGACGGAAACTGGTACTATTATGTAAATGGCGAGATAGCTACAAACGTAACAACAGTTGCTAAGAACGTAAACGGCTGGTGGTATGTAAAGAACGGCAAAGTTGATTTTAAAGCAAACACAGTAGCTAAGAATGCGAACGGATGGTGGCTGATCCGTAATGGTAAAGTAGACTTCTCCGCAAATACAGTAGCTAAGAACGAAAACGGCTGGTGGATTATCCGCGGCGGTAAAGTAGACTTTTCCGCAAATACAGTAGCAAAGAACGAGAACGGCTGGTGGAAGATCACAAACGGTAAAGTTGACTTTAACTACACAG
>ERZ1673739.2726-NODE-2726-length-13854-cov-4.580404_pt1 | contig 13854 bp, 12 predicted proteins | sample MGYA00580210_ERZ1673739 | MGnify/ENA primary metagenome ERZ1673739 (study PRJEB41218, sample SAMN15661749) | gut metagenome | host: Homo sapiens | place: Canada: London | collected 2015-08-20/2019-03-30 | study: EMG produced TPA metagenomics assembly of...
TATGGAGCCGGTCAGCCGCGGGAAGCTGCAGCTGGAAACCCGGGATGAGGCTGATTTGATGGCAGTAGTGAAATTTGGAACCCGGGAAAAAATTGAAGCGGCAGCCAAAAACTTTGCTGCCCGTATGGAAGGGGCAAGGGTGCATATGCGCCAGCTGCAGGTATATCAGATGTCGATTATTAACTGTCTGATCCGTCTGATGCAGCAGCAGGATTTGGAGCTTGGCGCCATGTTTGGAACAGATGAAATGTACGGAAAGGTTATTTATGGAAACATGAAGCCAGAGGAATTTGCATCTGTGATTACGGAAGTAGGATGCCGGATGAATGAGGCCATGAACCGGGAGCGGGATAAGACGGCCAAGAAGGTGATTCTGGAAGCAAAGCAGTATATTCTGGATCATTATCAGGATCCGGAGCTTTCGGTAGATGTTATGTGCCGCCAGCTGCACATGAGCCCGGCTTATTTTTCCACAGTATTTAAACGGGAGACAGGTCAGACTTATATTGCCTATCTGACAGAGGTGCGTCTGGATAAGGCGGTGGAGCTGTTAAATACCACAGATGATAAGACCTATGTGATCGCCCAGAAGGTGGGGTATCAGGAACAGAATTATTTCAGCTATGTTTTCAAAAAAAGGTTTGGCATATCTCCCACCAAGTTCAGGGGAAGCCAGCATTAGACTGGCCCAAAGCGGCGATTCGGGAGAAGAAAAGGGGGAACTATGGAGCAGCCACAGAAGAAAGAGTTTTTCTCCAGAGGGAGTATCCGGTACACCATATTTGTATATTTCACAGTCAGCGCTCTGGTGATTATTCTTCTTACCGGTATGTCCCTGTATGTCCGTCTTTCCGGACAGCTGAAGGAAACGGTCAGAAATGAAAACCAGGTGCTTTTAAGCCAGGTAAATCGTTCCGTGGATGCATATCTGAGGACAATTATGAAGCTGTCAGATTCCCTGTATTATGGGGTGATTAAAAATGCAGATCTGTCTTCAGGAACAGTCAGCAGTGAGCTTACTCTTTTGTACGATAACAATAAGGATGAGATTTCCAATATTGCCCTTCTTTCAAAAGAAGGAAAACTGATTGAGGCTGTGCCGGCGGCGAGACTGAAAAACGATATCGATGTGACACAGGAGCAGTGGTTTTCGGCAACCCTGGATCGGCCGGACAACATGCATTTTACCAAGCCTCATGTCCAGTATATTTTTGACAATAATGAAAAACAGTATCGTTGGGTGATTTCTCTGACAAGAGCGGTGGAGATTACAGACGGCACTTCCACGGAGCAGGGGGTTTTGCTGATTGACATTACCTATGCCAGCTTAAAGCAGCTGCTGGATAATGTTACCCTGGGAAACGAGGGGTATCTGTATATGGTCGGCAGTAACGGACAGTTGATTTATCATCCGAAAATGCAGCTGATTGATGCCGGACTGGCAGAGGAAAATCTGAAGCAGGCAGCCGTATACCGGGACGGAAGCTACCGGGAGGAATACCAGGGAGAGGTTCGTGAGATTACAGTGAAATCTGTAGGCTACACAGGCTGGAAGCTGATTGGCGTTACGCCGGAGCGGGGGTTTTCTTTAAATAATTTAAAAACAAATCTGTTTGTGGTTTTTGTAAGCGCCTTTTTCCTGTTTATTCTTGCCCTGATTAATGCCTATATTTCTAACAGGATCACAATTCCGATTCAAAAGCTGGAGGAATCAGTGGGAGAGCTGGAGGCAGGAAAACTGGATACCCAAATTTACATAGGCGGTTCCTATGAGATTCAGCATCTGGGGCGCTCTATTGGTGACATGGCTGCGCGGATTCAAAAACTCATGGATGATATTGTAGCAGAACATGAATCAAAGCGGAAGAGCGAATTTGACACGCTCCAGTCACAGATTAACCCGCATTTTCTCTATAACACACTGGATATTATCGTCTGGATGATTGAAAATGAACAGAAGGCTGAGGCAGTCAAAATCGTTACGGCTCTGGCTCGCTTTTTCCGCATCAGCTTAAGCAAGGGAAAAAGTATTATTACAGTCCGGGATGAACTGGAGCATGTTCGAAATTATCTGATGATTCAGCAGATGCGGTTTAAAAACAAGTTTGAATATAAAATCGACGCAGATCCGGAATCTCTGGATTTGGCCAGTCTGAAGTTAATGCTGCAGCCTCTGGTGGAAAATGCCATTTACCATGGAATGGAATTTATGGATGGAGATGGTGAGATTCTGATACAGGCCCGTCTGAAAGATGGGGAACTGTGGTTTACGATCCAGGATAATGGACTGGGAATGCCTCTGGAGCAGGCTGAGTCTCTTTTAAGCCACGGGGCGCCAGTTCACAGCAGTGCAGGAAGGGGTTCTGGAATCGGCGTGAAAAATGTTAATGAGCGAATCCGGCTGTATTTTGGAAAAGAATATGGTTTGTCCATTTTTTCAGAGCCGGATGAGGGAACGACTATTCACATTCATCTTCCGGCAGTACCTTATGAGGAGATTCTGAAAAAGGAGCGGCAATGAATACAAAAAAAGGAAAAATAGTATGGTTTCTTTATGTAGTCCTGCTGGTTTTTCTGTTTCTGGCATCTTCTACAGATCTGATTATTAAAGAAAAGAAAAACGAAATTTTTCCAATTTCCGTTGTGATAGAGGATACGGATGATGCGGACTATGTAAACTTCAGAAAGGGCATGGAGCTGGCAGCATCGGAGCTGAATGCTGACGTGAGCTTTATTACACTTTATGATAAAAATGATCTGGAGCAGCAGCGGGCTTTAATGGAACGGGAGCAGCAGGACAGTGCAGGAGCTCTGATTGTATCGCCAGTTAATGAAGAAAAAATGGAGAAAGACATTTCAGGAAGCCGCCTGAATATCCCTGTTGTTCTTCTGAACACCCGGCTGGAGACTTCCTCTGCGGCCTGTGTGGCAGCGCCGGATTATGTGGAAATGGGACGGCGTCTGGCAGAACAGATTGCAGCCTCCCATGAACGGCGGATTCCGGTTTGTCTTGTGGGAGAGGCAAGCAGAACGATTGCCTCCGTAAAATTTGAAGAGGGGATTCGAGAGGTTCTGGAAGATCTTGGACAGGAGGTACTTTTATATGAAAAGTCGGAGGAGGAGAATTACCAGGCTTTGTTGGGGCGGGTATTTCAGATGAAATGGCAGAGTCTTGTTTTTGTGGCTTTGGACCAGGAGAGCCTTACAGGTCTGGCCAGAATTTTTGAAGACAGTATCCGTCTTCAGGCATATGCAGATGGCCTGTACGGAAGGGGAACCAGTCTGGCAGTTTTAAACGCGCTGGATCGGGGAACCATTGATGGGCTTTGTGTAACAGACGATTTTGGAATCGGCTATCAAAGTGTGGCAAGCGCAGTGGAGGCATCAAGAAGCGGACGGTGCAGAATCAAAATTTGCCCCCAGGAGAGCTACTACATTGAACGGAAGGATCTGAGGACGGAGGAATTTGAAAAAATGCTGTACCCGATTGAGTAGAAGGGAAAAGGAGAAGTGGGGTTATGACAGGAAAAAAGGGGCTGTTTGCATTATGTCTGGCACTTTGCTGTGGGATTTTTGTCAGCGGATGTCAAGTAGGAAAGACGGAGGAAAAAAAGAATTCTATCCGCATCGGAGTCAGTCTGTATCGGGGCGATGATACCTTTATTAATAATATCCGGAGCGAACTGGAAAAGCAGGCCAAAAGCTATGAACAGCAGACAGGAATCCGGGTTACCTTAGATATTGAGGATGCTAAGGGAAATCAGAATACTCAGAACAATCAGGTAGAGCGCTTTATTTCCTTGGGCTGCGATGTGCTTTGTATCAATCCTGTAGACAGAACCAATGCAACGGTAATGATTGATAAGGCGATGACGGCTCAGGTTCCCGTTGTATTTTTCAACCGTCAGCCGGTGGAAGAGGATATGGATCGATGGGATCAGCTGTATTATATTGGCGTGGAGGCAAAGGAATCAGCTGTGATCCAGGGAACCATTTTGGTGGATCATTATAAAAAGAATCCCGAACTTCTCGATCAAAATGGAGACGGTGTTGTCAGTTATGTGCTTTTAGAGGGAGAAAGCAGTCACCAGGATGCGGTGATTCGGACGGAGTGGGCGATCCGGACTCTGAAGGAGAACGGAGTTCCGGTGGAGAAGCTGACCGGCGGAATTGCCAACTGGGAGAGAAGTCAGGCTTCTGCCTTGATGGAGCAGTGGCTGGAGGCTTACCCGGAGCAGATTGAACTGGTAATCAGCAATAACGATGATATGGCTCTGGGGGCGATTGATGCCATGGAGCGGATTGGAACTGAAAATATTCAGGTGGTAGGAATTGACGGTACGGTTCCAGGAATTGAGGCAGTAGAAAATGGGAAAATGCTGGGAACGGTTTCCAGCGACAAAGAACGATTTGCCTGGGCGATGTTTTCTATTGCGGCAGATAAGGCGATGGGGCAGCCTGTGCGGGAGGAATTAAAGCTGGAACAGGGAAAATATTATCGATGTCCCCAGAAAATTATCGAAAATAGATATGAAAATTAGAAAAAACGAAAAAAATTTATAATACTGCGAAGAAAAATTATAGAAAATATTACAAAAAAGAGTTATAATACATATGTCGGTGAGATAAAATGACGAAAGCCGACAGATTACGCGAAACAAATCACGCGAATGTAAAGGGAGGTAATTACAATGAGATTAACAAGAAAAGTTATGGCATTGGCAATGGCGTCTACAATGGCAGTGTCCCTGACCGCATGCGGCGGCGGCAAGGCAGCTGAGACTACTGCAGCACCGGCAGCAGCTGAGACGACTGCAGCAGCAACTGAGGCAGCAAAAGAAGCCGAGACTACTGCAGCTGCAGCAGAGGAGAGTGTTGCAGCCGGTGGAAACATTGGTGTCTGCATTTACAAATTTGATGACGCTTTCATGACTACATACCGGAATGCTCTGCAGGAGATTCTGGAAGGTAAGGGTTATACTGTAACTTTCATGGATGGTAAGAATGACCAGGCTGAGCAGAACAACCAGATCAACAACTTTATTGCACAGGGTGTTGACGCTCTGATTATTAATCCGGTTATGACCTCAGCAGCAGATCAGATTATCGCTACCGTTAAGGATGCAGATATCCCGACTGTTCTGATTAATCGTGAGCCGACCGCTGAGCAGATGTCTGCTTATGAGAAACTGGTTTATGTTGGATGTGACGCACGTCAGTCCGGTACCATGCAGGGCGAACTGATTCTGGAGACAGAGACCAAGGGCGATATCAACGGCGACGGCAAGATTTCTTACATTATGATTCAGGGTGACCCGGAGAACGTAGATGCTCAGTATCGTACCGAATTCTCTGTAAAGGCTCTGACGGACGCAGGTATGGAAGTTGAGCAGCTTGACCTGCAGCGTGGTGACTGGGATCGTAACAAGGGCCAGGAAATCGCACAGAATGACCTTGCTAAATTCGGAGATGAGATTGAAGTTGTTTTCTGTAACAACGACGATATGGCTATCGGTGCACTGCAGGCAATTCAGGCAGCAGGCAGAACTGTAAACAAAGATATCTACCTGGTAGGTGTTGACGCTCTGGACGCAGCTCTGAACGAGGTTGCAGCAGGCAACATGACCGGTACTGTTTTAAATGATGCAAACGGTCAGGCTGAGGGCGCTGTAGAGGCTATGGAAGCTCTTCTGGGCGGAAAGACCTATGCATCTGGCGAGCAGTCCATTTACGTAGACTATGTAAAGGTTACTCCGGAGAACGTAGCTGATTTCCAGTAAGTTATGTAAAAAAGATATGATACAGGGTGTGTGTGCGTATGGCGCACGCACCCTTTTTAAGAAAATAGCAGAATTTGCAGTTGGGAATGGTACTTTGCTGTAAAGTTTCCTTTGCCGGACAGGATGGAGGCAGCAGGAAACAGAATAAACAAAGGGGGTCAGAAAAGTGTCAGATTATCGTTTGGAAATGCATAATGTCGTAAAGACATTTCCAGGCGTAAAGGCGTTGGATGGTGCACAGCTTCAGCTGCGTCCGGGAACGGTACATGCTCTGATGGGAGAAAATGGTGCCGGAAAGTCCACCCTGATGAAGTGCATGTTTGGTATCTACCACATGGACGAAGGGGAAGTCATTTACGAGGGAAAAAAGGTACAGATTAAAGGGCCGCTGGATGCTCTTAACCGCGGAATCGCTATGGTTCATCAGGAGCTTCAGCCGATTCCGGAAAGAAGTATCGGAGAAAATATTTTCGTAGGACGGTATCCTACCAAAAAGATTGGTCCGATTACTGTGGTGGATCATGAAAAAATGTATGCAGATGCAGCAAAGGTGCTGGAGGAGGTTCATCTGAACTTTGATCCCAGAGCAAAACTTGGAAGTCTTTCTGTATCTCAGATGCAGCTGGTAGAAATTGCCAAGGCAGTTTCTGCAGATTGTAAAGTACTTATATTAGACGAGCCGACCTCTTCCCTGACTGCGGCAGAGGTAGAGGCGCTGTTTACAATTATCAATGAGCTTCGCGACAAGGGCGTCAGCATGGTTTATATTAGCCATAAAATGGACGAGATCCTGCGAATCAGCGACGATGTTACTATCATGCGAGATGGTCAGTATATCGGAACTTGGGAAGCGAAAGATTTAACAACAGATTTTATTATAACGAAAATGGTAGGACGTGAGCTTTCCGACCTGTATCCGACCCGTTCCAATACACCGGGTGAGGTTGTTTTCAAGGTGGAAGACTTTACATCCATTAATCCCAAGAGTTTCCGTCATGCCAGCTTTGAGCTGCGTAAAGGCGAGATTCTTGGTGTAGCCGGTCTGGTAGGAGCCCAGCGTACAGAGCTGATGGAAGGACTCTTTGGTCTTCGCAGCCATACCACTGGTAAAATTACATATAAGGGAAAAGAGCTTGTGATTAATCAGCCGAAGGATGCCATCAATAACGGTATCGCCATGCTGACGGAGGATCGCCGGGCAACCGGTATTCTCGGAGTTCTTTCGATAGCGGATAATGTTTCCATTTCATCTCTGAATCAGTATCTGATTGGCGGAGTGATGCTGGATGATGCAAAAATTGAAAAGCTGGTTCAGGATAATGTGGCAAAGCTTTCCATTAAAACACCGTCATCTAAGACTCAGATTCAGTCTCTTTCCGGCGGTAACCAGCAGAAGGTGCTGATCAGCCGCTGGCTGGCAAATGATCCGGATGTGTTTATCATGGATGAGCCGACGCGCGGTATCGACGTAGGTGCCAAGTATGAGATTTACTGTATTATTGCTGAGATGGCAAAACAGGGTAAGAGCATTATTATGATTTCTTCTGAAATGTCTGAACTGATTGGTATGTCTGACCGGGTTATGGTAATGTGCGACGGTCGGGTAACCGGATTTATTGACGGTGATAAGGCAAATCAGGAAAATATCATGGCGCTGGCTACCAAGTTTGAATAAGAAGGAGACATTATTATGCAAAAATCATTTGATATAAAAAAATTTCTGTCAAATAATGCGATCATTATTCTGATCTGTATTCTGGCAGTTTTTACCGGAGCAGTTACAAAAAACTTTTTTACGGTAAACAACTTTAAGAACCTGGTTGTAAACGTATCCCCGCGTTTTATCATTGCCTGCGGCGTATCCGGATGTCTGATTACCAAGGGTACCGACCTGTCAGCGGGCCGTGCAGTGGGTCTGGCAGCATGTATTTCTGCTATGATGCTGCAGAGCATGGATTATGCGGCACGTATGTTCCCGTGGATGCCTGACATTCCGTGGCCGGTTGCCCTTATTGTTGTTATGGCAATCATGGGTGGATTTGGTGCCATCAACGGTGTTGTTATCGCTATGCTGAAGGTTCCTCCGTTTATCACTACTCTGGGTATGCAGACAATTATTTACGGTCTCTGCTCCCTGGTTACCGATAACCAGCCGATGGGCGGATACAAGAAGAGCTACCTGAAGGTTGCAAGCGGCTCAGTAGGACCGATTCCTTATCTGCTGATTTTCGCTATTGTAATAGGTGCTTTTTTCTGGTTCTTATATAATAAGACCCGTCATGGTAAATATATGTACGCAATCGGCGGCAATGAAAGCGCTGCGCAGGTAGCAGGTGTAAACGTAACGGCTTCCCTGATTCGTATTTACGTTCTGGCTGGATGTATGTATGCTCTGGCAGGTTTCCTGGTAGGTGCAAAGGCCGGAGGCGCTTCTACTGCAACAGGTATGGGCTATGAGCTGGAGGCAATTGCTGCATGTACCATCGGCGGCGTATCTGCAAACGGTGGTGTTGGTAGTGTCGGCGGTATTCTGGTCGGCGTACTGGTATTTGAAATCCTGAAGATCTGTCTCCAGTTTTTGGGTGTGGATCCGGCATATACCTATATTGCGCAGGGTCTTGTAATCATCATTGCAGTTGCACTCGATCTGCGTAAATATCTCGCAAAGAAATAATAGACTGGTGTGATTGACAGAATGGAAGAAAATTTACAGAAAAAAATAGAGACTATATCTCAGGCAGATACGGTCTCTGATAAAGAAGCTGTCCTGGAAGAACCACCTCGGCAAGTAAACAAATTGTATGAGAATTTTCGCCATATACCCTTGAACTATCTGGATAGTTTTATTGCCGGATGTATCGTTCTTCTGATTTTGGTTGTGGTGATTGGTATTTTTCAGGCAGTGAACTAAGAAACCCCCCGGACGTTCAGCGCTTCCGGGGGTTTTCTTTGCTTAACCTGCTGTTCTGGTATTCTCCGGAAAAGGTGACATCGCGGCCAAACCATGAGGGCGGGATAAAGGCTTCGGCCTCCTCCACAGAGGAAAATTCCACCTCAGCCAGCATAAGTCCCTCATATGTGCCAGAGAACACATCCAGTTCAACCTGCAGTGCGCTTCCTTCCAGCTGCCTTTTGTAGCGTTTTTTCGTCAGAATGATGCCGTCGGCCTTAGAAATCAGGTGATGATAGGCTGCTTCATTCAGGGGAAGGTTGTACTCCTCCCGGGCAAGAAGTCCTTTGGATTTGTAGGTCATATAGTATTTACCGCCGTCTCTTCGCACCCGTACCACAGGATCCGTGCAGAGATAAGCCTGCTCGATGGAGCGGCAGTCCCAGGACAGATAATCCTCTGGAGGTGCAGATACCAGGTATTTCCGTTCAATTTCCAAAAATAATCCCTCCATTTGCTTTGATGATACCAGATTATAGCGGAAATAAGGCAAAAAAGAAAGGGATTGGAGGCTAAAATGTATTTTTTCGGTCAAAAGTCAGGAAAAATACTGGAATTATACGAAAAATAGGACTGGTAATTAAGAAAAGACTATGATATAATGCTATCTTGAAGTGTGGCGCCCTGCCGTGACGACCATACATAGATGTAAGGAGGAAACTTGAAATGAGTTTACAAGTAGAAAAGTTAGAAAAGAACATGGCGAAATTGACCGTAGAAGTACCGGCAGAGCAGTTCGAGGCAGCTCTTAAAACTTCTTTCCAGAAGAATAAGAACAAGTTCAGCATTCCTGGCTTCCGTAAGGGAAAAGCTCCCCAGGCAATGGTTGAGAAGATGTATGGTGTCGGTGTTCTTTACGATGACGCAATTGATACACTGTTAGATTCCACCTACGCAGACGCTGTCAAGGAGAGCGGACTGGAGATCGTTTCCAGACCGGAGATCGGCATTGAGCAGATTGAGAAAGGCAAGACCTTTATTTACACAGCACTGGTAGCAGTAAAGCCGGAAGTAACTCTGGGCGAGTACAAGGGTGTTGAAGTGGAAAAGGCAAAACCGGAAGTAACCGATGCTGACGTTGAGGCTGAGTTAAAGAAGGTTCAGGATCAGAACTCCAGAATGGTAAACGTTGAGGATCGTGCAGTTGAGAACGGAGACCATACTGTGATTGACTTTGAGGGCTTTGTAGACGGACAGCCTTTCGAAGGCGGCAAGTCTGAGGCTTATCCGCTGGTAATCGGCTCTCACTCCTTCATTGATACCTTTGAAGAGCAGCTGATTGGCAAGAATATCGGTGATGAAGTAGAAGTGAACGTAACCTTCCCGGCTGAGTATCATGCAGCAGAGCTGGCAGGAAAGCCGGCTGTATTTAAGGTAAAGATCCACGAGATCAAGACTAAGGAGCTGCCGGAGCTGAACGATGAGTTCGCAGGTGAGGTTTCTGAGTTTGAGACCATGGATGAATATAAATCCGATATCCGGGCAAAGCTTGCAGAGACAAAGCAGCAGCAGGCTACTACTGAGAACGAGAACAACGTAGTAGAGAAGGTTGTTGAGAATGCTTCTATGGAGATTCCGGATGCAATGATCGACGAGCAGGTTCGCGAGATGATCAATGACTATGCACGCAGAATGCAGAGCCAGGGTATTTCTCTGGAGCAGTATATGCAGTTCACCGGCATGACCATCGAGAAGCTGCAGGAGCAGTCCCGTCCGCAGGCTGAAAAGAGAATCCGTACCCGTCTGGTTCTGGAGGCTGTTGTTGCAGCTGAGAACATTCAGGTATCTGATGAGGCTGTAGACGCTGAGATCGCTAAGATGGCAGAGACCTACAAGATGGAAGCTGACAAGGTAAGAAGCATTATGGGCGAAGCCGGTATCGCTCAGATGAAAGAGGATATGGCTGTTCAGGAGGCAGTAGACTTCCTGGTAGCAGAGGCTAATCTGATTTAATTAAGATATTTCAAAAGACAGAGGCGGGTTTCCGCTACAGCCGGGAACCTGTATCTGTATCAGGATTTTTGTATCATAGGACGCACGTTCCTATGAAGCAGGGACGCTCCGCGAGGATGCGCCGAAGCATATTCTTTTTCACGGAATTTGCAGAAAGAAAGAACAGGAGGATTTGACCATGGCATTAGTACCTTATGTGATTGAGTCAACCAGCAGAGGAGAACGTTCTTACGATATTTATTCCCGTTTATTAAAAGAGAGAATTATTTTCCTTGGAGAAGAAGTCAATGATGTTTCTGCCAGCCTGGTAGTTGCACAGCTTCTGTTCCTGGAGTCTGAGGATCCAGGCAAGGATATTAACTTATATATTAACAGCCCCGGCGGTTCTGTAACAGCCGGCATGGCGATTTACGATACCATGAACTACATTAAGTGCGATGTGTCTACGGTCTGCATCGGCATGGCTGCCAGTATGGGAGCATTCCTTCTGGCAGGCGGTGCAAAGGGCAAGCGTTTTGCTCTCCCCAATGCAGAGGTGATGATTCACCAGCCGTCCGGCGGCGCACAGGGTCAGGCTACAGAGATTCAGATTGTAGCTGAAAAAATCCTGCAGACCAGAAAAAAATTAAATGAGATTCTGGCTGCCAACACCGGTCAGCCCTACGAGGTAATCTGCCGCGACACAGAGCGGGACAACTACATGACTGCCGAGGAGGCCATGAAGTATGGTTTGATTGACCGGGTGATTGAAAAACACTAGGAAAGGATAGAGGTGTGCCAATATGCCGAACAGACCTGAGGACAGAGTCAGATGTTCTTTTTGCGGAAAATCTCAGGAACAGGTAAAAAAGCTGATTGCAGGGAACAACAATGTATTTATCTGCGATGAGTGCATTGACCTTTGTGCAGAGATTCTGGAAGAGGAAATGGATGAAAATGATGAGGTGGATCTGGGGGATATCAACCTTCTCAAGCCCAAGGAGATCAAAGCCTTTCTTGATGAATACGTAATTGGCCAGGATGCGGCGAAGAAAGCCCTTTCTGTAGCTGTTTACAATCACTACAAGCGGATTACTTCCGCAAGAGACATGGAAGTGGATATCCAAAAGAGCAATATCCTGCTGTTAGGACCCACTGGTTCCGGAAAAACCTACCTGGCACAGACTCTGGCAAAGGTTCTCAATGTTCCTTTTGCCATTGCAGATGCTACGGCCCTGACAGAGGCTGGATATGTAGGCGAGGACGTGGAAAATATTCTTCTGAAGCTGATTCAGGCAGCGGACGGGGATATTCACCGTGCGGAGTACGGGATTATTTATATTGACGAGAAAGATAAGATTACGAAAAAATCCTAAAATGTATCCATTACAAGAGACGTATCCGGAGAAGGCGTACAGCAGGCTCTTTTAAAGATTCTTGAGGGAACTGTTGCCAGCGTTCCGCCCCAGGGAGGTAGAAAGCATCCCCATCAGGAGCTTTTGCAGATTGATACTACCAATATTCTCTTTATTTGCGGAGGCGCCTTTGACGGACTGGAAAAGATCGTAGAAAGCCGGCTCAGTGCAGGCTCTATTGGCTTCAACGCAGAAGTGGTAGATAAAAATAAGGCAGATATTGACGAGCTTTTAAAGCAGGCTGAACCGCAGGATTTGGTAAAATTTGGTCTGATTCCGGAATTTATCGGTCGTGTTCCGGTAGTGGTTTCTCTGGAGCTGCTGGATGAGGATGCTTTGGTGCAGATTTTGTCTGAGCCGAAGAATGCTCTGACCAAGCAGTATCAGAAGCTGTTTGAGTTAGACGACGTAAAGCTGGAATTTACCCGGGACGCCCTGGCAGAGGTTGCAAAGCAGGCGGTTGCCAGAAAGACCGGAGCCAGAGGCCTTCGCTCCATTCTGGAGTCTGTGATGATGGAACTGATGTATGAGGTTCCGTCCAATAACAATATTGGTATTTGTACCATTACCCGTCAGGTGGTCGATGGAACTGGAGAGCCGGAGCTGGTATACCGTGATACGGCTGTGCCGCATAAGACACTCTCCCAGAGACTGAAAAAGGATAAGACAGGCGAGATTGCCTGAGAAACAATGGAGAAATGGGGGCGTAATGCTCCCATTTTGTGTTATGTCACAGGAAATTGCGCCCTGTGACATAACAACGCTCCGCGAGGATCGCCATGCGGCGGAAGAGAATTTTGTCGCAGAAGCGACCCGCCGCAGGCGGAGAAGCTCGCAAGCGAGCTTCTTTTTTATAACATAGAAAGGAAAACAGAAATTATATGCAGCAGATAATCGTGACGATGCCAGTGATTGCCCTGCGCGGCCTTACCGTGCTGCCTGGTATGACAGTCAGCTTTGATATCAGCCGTGCCAAGTCTGTGGCGGCAGTAGAAAAGGCTATGGTCAGTGATCAGAAGGTCGGCCTTTTTGCACAGAAGAATCCGGAAGATACCGATCCTTCTCTGGAACAGCTTTATCATATTGGAACCATTGTGCGGGTCAAGCAGCTGGTAAAAATGCCCGGAGGAATTATCAGAGTCATGGTAGAAGGACTGGTAAGGGCAGAGCTTCTGGAGCTGGACAGCGAGGAGCCGTCTCTGATTGGTGAGATATTAGAGGCTCCGGTTCTGGAAGGCGAGGAGGACTATGTAACCTCAGAGGCCATGATTCGAGTGCTGAAGGATAAGGCAGAGGAGTATGGAAAACAGCATCCGAAATTTGAAAAAGAGGTTTTGCCAAACCTTCTGCGCTGTGAGAGGCTCTCTCCTCTGATGATGCAGATGGCAAGTGAAATGCCTTGGGACTACCGGATCCGACAGCAGTATTTAGAGGCCTCCAGCGAAGAGGAACAGTATGAGGTGATTGTTGCCAGCCTGGTAAATGAGGTGGAGATTTCCCGGATTCGGCGGGAATTCCAGGAAAAGGTAAAGCAGAGCATTGATCAGAATCAGAAGGAATACATTCTGCGGGAGCAGATGAAGGTTATTCGGGAAGAGCTGGGAGAGGATTCGCTTTCCGATGCGGATGAGTATGAGAAGCAGCTTCAGAATCTGAAGGCAGATAAAGAAGTAAAGGAAAAGCTTCAGAAGGAAATCGAACGGTTTAAGGGAATGCCGGGGGGAAGCCAGGAGGCCAACGTGCTGCGCACCTACATAGAGACACTTCTGGAACTGCC
>ERZ1673739.2737-NODE-2737-length-13818-cov-4.603502_pt1 | contig 13818 bp, 11 predicted proteins | sample MGYA00580210_ERZ1673739 | MGnify/ENA primary metagenome ERZ1673739 (study PRJEB41218, sample SAMN15661749) | gut metagenome | host: Homo sapiens | place: Canada: London | collected 2015-08-20/2019-03-30 | study: EMG produced TPA metagenomics assembly of...
CGTCTTATATGAGAAAAACTACAGATTATTTGTCCGAATTACAAGATTGTGGTATAATAGAAGAAAAAGGAACCGGAAACGATGAAATCAGAAGAAAGAATTTGTTATAAGGGCATGAACTGTGATCAGGATGAGGAGCTGAAGGATAAGCCTTCCGGTGTATTTGCCAGCAGAAAACGGCGTCCTGTAGATTTTTCCATGACAGTGGATCACAGTCATGGCTATTATGAGCTGTTTTATCTGGCAGCAGGGAGATGCCGGATTTTTTTGAACCATACCATATATCATCTGGAGCCGGGAGACCTGATTCTGATTGAGCCTCAGGCGCTTCACCGGACGATCTACGGTCTTACCAGGGAAAATGAGCGGATTGCAGTGGGATTTGCGCCGGAACATATGAAGCAGCTGGAAACCCGGTGGGGGAAGGAATGGTCGGGACGGCTGCGGGGAAAGCCCTGTATTTCCGTGGAACCGGGACGGCGCAGGTATGTGGAGGGTCTGTTGGAGAAGATTTTGGCAGAGCAGAACAACAGGGATGTGTTTTCCGACGTTCTGATTTGCAATTATCTGTCTGAGCTGCTGGCTTTTTGCGGACGGTACCGGCTGGAGCATCAGAACCCCAGAATTCAGGACGTGGCAGAGTCGGCAGCTCAGGAGGAGGAGATTCAGAAAGCGGCTTCTTATATTTATCACCATTTTCGGGAACCTCTGACCCTGGAGCTGGTGGCAGAGCGGGTTCATATGAGTCCGGCCTATTTCTCCAGACGGTTTAAAAAACTGACCGGTTTTGGCTATAAGGAATATTTGAATTATGTCCGTTTGAAGGAGGCGTCCCGGATGCTTTTGGAAACAGAGCTGTCAGTGGCTGACATTGCTCAGCTGTGCGGATTTTCTGATGGAAATTATTTTGGAGATTTGTTTAAAAAAGAAAAAGGGATTTCTCCCAGAGTATACAGGAAAAATCCCCAGAGGTTTATTTGACGCTCAGATAACAAAAAAGCTGTTTTAAATAAGCAGAGAGACTGTCCGGATTCTGAAGACAGACATCAATCAGGGCAGCATAGGAGCATTTGTCCCTTCGCTCTTTTTTCAGGGCTGGTTCCCATACGGGAGTAAACTGAGGAAGGAAAACGCCCTGCTCTCTGGTGTAGCAGTTTTTTGCAGTGGCTTTGACACAGGCACTCTGGTTGTACCTGACTGCCTCTGCCTTAGGAACCGCCTGATCCTCCTCAGGCAGGTAATAATAATTCTGATAGTTGGAATAAAAATTCTTCAGCTCTCCTTCAAACAGCGTAACCTCCAGGGTCAGCTGGTTCTGAGAAACAAAGCAGGATACCGGCTCAAGGCAGCAGGAAAAGGGAACGGGAACCGCGCAGGGACTCTGGCAAATCAGCTCCAGAAGATGGCGTTTGCTTCCGTCATTGCAGACTTCTGTAAGAATCTGCTGGCTTTTCAGAAACATGTTACCTTCGAAAAAGTCTGGGTAATGGAGGATGGGAAGGATGGACGGCATACCCTTTAGATCATCTTCGTTGTGAAGGATCAGCAGATCATACAGCTCATCGTCATGGTTCTTCAAATAGGTACGGTATACATCAATAAGCTGGCCTCCGGAGTACTGATCTGTCCGTGAAATGCCAAGAAATGCTTCGATGGCTTTCTGCTTCATGCTTTCCAGTCCCAGCAGTTTTCGGTATGGTCTGATTTTTTTGTAAATATCAATGCTTGTAACAGCAGAAAAATCATAATCCTTTTTCAGATGGCGGCACCGTTTTAACAGATAGGGAATGTCAAATCCGTCTCCGTTAAAGTGAATCAGGATTTTATAATTTTTCAGAAAAGAAAAGAAGCTGTCAAGTAGCTCCGGTTCTGCAGCAGCCGTATCTGCAAACCACTGAATCAGATTCCAGCAGCCGTCCTGAAAATAGGTGCAGCCAATGAGATATAGATTGGATGAATCACCGGAAAATCCGGTGGTTTCAATATCAAAAAACAGAAGCTCAGAAAGAGGGCCAATCCGATCAAGGGGGTAAGTATCAGGCAAATCCAGTTTTTTCGTTATTGTAATCATAGTCTTCCTCCTTGTTCGATTATAGAGGGAGGGAAAAAGAAAGTCAATGAAAAAACACCAGGCAGGAATCCCTGTGAGAAGGAGAAAATAAAAAGAAATCGAATGTCTGTTCGGTGGCATATTGCAATCAGGAGTTTCTTATGGTATGATGTCCGTAAAGTGAACAGCAGGAGGAATTTATCAGTGTTTTCATATATAAAAGGACCCTTGGTGGAAGTATGGGAGGGTGGAATCGTTGTGGAAGCAGGCGGAATTGGATGGAATATTCTTGTTCCTCTGTCCGTGCTTGACCGTTTGCCCAGAATCGGAGAGGAGCTCAAGATCTATACTTCTTTTCAGGTGAGAGAGGATGCCATGACTCTGTATGGCTTTTTCAACAGCCAGGATCGGAAGATGTTTAACCAGCTTCTGGGAGTCAATGGGATTGGCCCAAAGGCAGCTCTGGGTATTCTGTCTGCGCTGCAGCCAGATGATTTGCGAATGGCGATTCTCTCAGAGGATGCAAAAGCCATTGCCAGAGCTCCGGGCATTGGCCCTAAGACAGCCAAGCGGGTGATTCTGGATTTAAAGGATCGGATCCGGATGGAGGATGTGCTGCCTTCTGCTTTTGGAGCCGAAATGGAACCGGCAGAGACGGCTGGATCCGGAATGGAGGGAACCGGCAGAGAGGCTATAGAGGCGCTGGTGGCATTGGGATATTCCCTGACGGAAGCATCCAGGGCTGTACGGAAAATCGAGATCACAGAGGATATGACAGTAGAGGCAGTTTTAAAGGCATCTCTGAAGTATCTGGCAATCTGAGTGCGGGACAAATACAACAAGTGTGGAGAGTAAGATGGAGCGGAGAATCATAACAACAGAGATTACCGAAGAAGACAAATATATAGAACCCAGTCTCCGTCCGCAGCTGCTGGACGAATATATCGGGCAGGAAAGGATCAAAAGCAATCTGAAGGTGTATATGCAGGCTGCAAAGGCCAGAGGAGAGTCTCTGGATCATGTGCTGTTTTATGGTCCGCCGGGACTGGGGAAAACCACCCTGTCCGGAATTAGTGCCAATGAGATGGGCGTTCATATGAAGGTGACGTCGGGACCGGCTATTGAAAAGCCGGGGGAGATGGCGGCGATTCTCAATAATCTGCAGGAGGGAGATGTTCTCTTTGTAGATGAGATTCACAGGCTGAACCGTCAGGTGGAAGAGGTGCTTTATCCGGCGATGGAGGATTTCGCTATTGATATTATGCTGGGCAAGGAGTCCTCAGCCCGTTCGATCCGTCTGGATCTGCCCCATTTTACCTTGGTAGGAGCTACAACCAGAGCGGGACTTCTCACAGCGCCTTTGCGGGATCGGTTTGGGGTGATTCAGAAAATGGAGTTTTACCGGCCGGAGGAGCTGCAGATTATTGTAGAGCGGTCAGCCGGTGTTCTTGGTGTGGAGATAGAGCCGGAGGGTGCAGCGGAAATTGCACGGCGCTCCAGAGGAACCCCTCGTCTTGCCAACCGTCTGCTGAAACGTGTTCGGGATTTCGCCCAGGTGAAATATGACGGGGTCATTACGAAGCAGGTGGCTGATTTCGCCCTGGATATCCTGGATGTGGATAAGCTGGGCCTGGATAACAATGACAGAAATATTCTGATGATGATGATTGAAAAGTTTGGCGGGGGTCCGGTAGGTCTGGATACTCTGGCAGCGGCCCTGGGAGAGGATGCGGGAACTCTGGAGGATGTGTATGAGCCGTATCTTTTGATGAACGGATTTTTGAACCGGACGCCAAGAGGACGGGTGGCGACAGAGAGTGCATACCGCCATCTGGGAATTCCCTTTGGAGAGTGACGAAAAACAGGCTGTGGAGTTTTGAAAATTCATTAGAAAAGTTGCTTGTTGATTCTATGAGGATATGGTACACTGTTACTGTATGCCTGTATTCCGGAAGGAAAACGGGCCACAGAAGCGATGACAGGTGGAATAAGGAATAAAAGAATCGGGAGCCGAGAATATGAGTCAGAAAAATTATGCGGAAGTTTTGATAGATGGTGTGGTATATACGCTGGGCGGCACAGAAGATGAGGCCTATCTACGGAGAGTTGCAGCATATTTAAATGAAAAAATAGGCACAATTAAGAAGCAGAGAGGTTTTTCCAGGCAGAATGCGGATTATCAGAACCTGATGATTCATCTGAATATTGCAGATGATTATTTTAAGGAGCAGGAGCGGGCAGATATGCTCAGCGGCCAGAAGGCGCTGCTGGAAAAAGAGGCCTACAGCCTGAAGCATGAATTGATTACCATGCAGATGCGGATGGAGGCTATGGAGAAGGAAATGCAGGAGGAGAAAGCAAGGGCAGAGGAACTGGTGCGAAAAGCGTCGGAAACAGCTTCTGACGCAGATAGTAACAGACACAGAAAATAAAACAGCAGGTGAAAGCTTCAGGGGGTGCTCTTTTTTCATAAGGGTCATCCTCTGCTTTATGTTATAACTGTTCAGGAGGAATCGTGTGAAATTACCAGTAGAAATCCTGGCTCCGGCCGGGTCCGTGGAAAGCATGAAGGCAGCGGTAAATGCCGGGGCTGATGCAGTATATATGGGAGGAAGCCGGTTTGGAGCCCGGGCGTATGCGGAGAATCCAGAGGGAGATCAGTTTTTAGAGGCTCTTGATTATGCCCACCTTCATGGCTGCAGCCTGTATATGACGGTCAATACATTAGTAAAGGAAGAGGAGCTGGGACAGCTGTATGATTTTCTTATGCCCTGCTATGAACGGGGGCTGGATGCAGTGATTGTTCAGGATATGGGGGTTTTTTCGTTTATCCGAAAACATTTTCCGGACCTTCCAATTCATGCCAGCACTCAGATGACGGTTACAGGATGGCGAAGCGCCGCTATGTTGAAGGAGCTGGGAGCCAGCCGGGTGGTAACGGCAAGAGAGCTTTCTCTGGCAGAGATTGCTCAGATCAGGGATCATGTGGATATTGAGATTGAGAGCTTTGTTCACGGCGCTCTCTGTTACTGCTATTCCGGCCAGTGTCTGTTAAGCAGCCTGATTGGCGGACGAAGCGGAAACAGGGGACGATGCGCCCAGCCCTGCAGGCTTCCCTATGATGCGCCGGGACAGGCCCTGTCCTTTAGGACAGGCTCAGAGCGGGGAACAGGAAGGAAGAATAGAGAGAACGGCGGAGAAAAGACTGGGGGAAAGAACAGAGAAAAGAGGCAGCAGGAGAAGGATAACCGCTATCTGATGAGCTTAAAGGATCTGTGTACGCTGGATATTCTTCCTGATATTATTGAGGCAGGTGTCTATTCCCTGAAGATTGAAGGGAGAATGAAAAGTCCCCGGTATACGGCTGGTGTGGTCAGTGTGTACCGCAAGTATGTAGATCAGTATTTGGCCAGGGGACGGGAGGGCTATCGGATATCCGATGAGGATCGGAAAATGCTTCTGGATCTTTTCGATCGGGGCGGACAGACGGAAGGATACTACCGGCAGCACAATGGCAGGGATATGATTGCACTGAAGGAAAAGCCGGCGTTCCGACAGGGCAATCAGCAGCTATTTGATCGTCTGGATGCGGAATATGTTCACAGTGGAAAGCAGGAGCCGATTCGGGGCCATGTAACAGCCAGAGAAGGGCAGCCAGTAACTTTGTATTTGGAAAAAGCTCCTGTGTCTGTGACGGTTTCCGGGGAGGTGGTTCAAACAGCTCAGAATCAGCCGATGACAGAAGAAAAGCTGTTAAAACAGATTCAGAAAACGGGAGGCTCGCCCTTTTACTTTGAAGAGCTGACCGGTCAGGCAGAGGGCTCCTGCTTCCTTCCGGTACAGGCATTAAATGGACTTCGCAGAGCCGGATTGGAGCAGCTGGAGGAGGCAATCCTTTCTCCCTACCGGAGAAAGGCAGAGCCGGAGGGTGAAAACGAAGAAGGAGTCACTGAACGGCCAGTTTCTGCGGCAGCAAAGGAAGAACAGGAGCGAAGCTTTGTAAAGTCAGGAAAAAGTCCAGAATTTTTGGTATCTCTGGAATCGCCAGAGGGACTGTCTGTAGCAGCAGCGCACCCGGAGGTGGACGGTATTTATCTGGACAGCACAGGCTTTGGACCGGAGTTGTGGAAACAGGCAGTAGAGCAATGCCACCAAGCAGGCAAGTTTTGCGGACTGATTTTCCCTCAGATTTTCCGTCAGGAGGCAGAAGAATTTTTTATGGCTGCTGCAAAGGAATTGAGAGAGGCCGGTTTTGATGTTCTGGTAATCCGTTCTATGGAGGAGCCCCGCTTTTTAAGAGAGCTGGGACTGGGGCAGATTCCTCTTGTGTTTGATTCCAATCTATATGCCATGAATCATCAGGCGGCAGCGCAGATGATCCATATGGGCGCAGGAAGGCTGACCTTCCCTCTGGAGCTAAACAGCAGAGAGCTGGAACAGCTGAAGGAGGCATCAGAGGGCATTGGCTGGGAGATGACCATTTATGGTCACTATCCGGCTATGGTTTCTGCCCAGTGCGTGGTGCGTACTACAAAGGGGTGTACGAAAAAGCCAGAGCTGCTTTTGATTCGTGACAGAGTAGGAAAAGAGCTTCCAGTGAAAAATCACTGTCAGTTCTGCTACAATACCATTTACAATCCCAGTCCATTGAGTCTTCTGGGACAGGAAGATGCAGTGCTCAGGCTGCAGCCGGAGGGATTGAGGCTGGTATTTACTACGGAGACTCCGGCTCAGATTCAGGAGGTTATGGATGCGTTTGCGGATCACTTCCGGTATGGAAAGGATACGCCATCGCCAATAAAGGATTTCACAAGAGGCCATTTCAGACGAGGCGTGGAATAGGAGATTTATGGTTAATGTAATAATTGAGGTGTCAAAATATCTTCTGATTATTTTGATGGCGCTTTACACCTACTGGAATTTCCGGTATTTTCGATATCAGGAGGTCTGGCAGCAGAACCGGCTATGCGCAAAGCAGAATGCTGTGATGTTTCTGATGCATTTGCTGGCTTATGCTGTTTTGTATCTGAAGTCTGAGGATGAGAGAGTGGTTCTGTTTTACCTGGCTCAGATGGTATTTTTTGCTGCCTATATGGGACTTTCCCGGTATTTTTACCGTAATCTGTCCAGGATCCTGATGAACAATATGTGCATTCTTCTGATGATCGGGCTGATGATTCTGACCAGGCTTTCCTTTGATAAGGCAGTCAGACAGTTTTTGATTGTGGATGTTTCGGATCTGATTACCTGGATCATTCCCTTTGTGATGGATCGGGCCTGGCAGCTGGCAGAGATTCCCTGGTTTTACGGAATCGGCGGTCTGGCAGTTCTGGCCCTGGTGTGGGTTGTGGGAAATAACAGCTTTGGGGCCCAGCTGTCCATTACTGTTGCAGGGATTTCTTTTCAGCCATCGGAATTTGTAAAAATTACCTTTGTATTTTTTGCAGCCGCTATGTTTTACAGGTCTGTGGATTTTAGAACTGTGGCTGCAGTGACAGCGGTGGCAGCCGGTCATGTGCTGGTTTTGGTTCTGTCAAAGGATCTGGGAAGCGCTCTGATTTTTTTCCTGACCTACCTGACCATGCTGTTTGTGGCAACAGGGAAATGGCTTTATCTGGGAGCCGGGCTGGGCTGTGGCTGCGGGGCGTCTGTTCTGGCCTATTATCTCTTTGCCCATGTGAGAACCCGGGTGGCAGCCTGGCGGGATCCCTGGGCGGATATTGACAACCGGGGATATCAGATTACGCAGTCTCTGTTTGCTATAGGAACAGGAGGCTGGTTCGGAATGGGGCTTTATCAGGGGATGCCCTACAAAATTCCTGTGGTGGAAAAGGATTTTGTATTTGCGGCAGTATCAGAGGAGCTGGGCGGCATTTTTGCTATCTGCATTCTGCTGATTTGTCTGGGCTGCTTTCTTCAGTTTATGATGATTGCAGGAAGAATGCAGGCTCTGTTTTATAAGCTGATTGCCTTTGGATTGGGAATGGTTTATGGAATCCAGGTTTTCCTGACTGTGGGAGGCGTGACAAAATTCATTCCCTCTACAGGCGTGACCCTTCCCTTTGTAAGCTACGGAGGAAGCTCTATCCTCAGCACCTTTATGGTGTTTGGAGTGCTTCAGGGACTGTACATTCTGAAAAAGAATGATGAGGAGGACTATGAATAAACAGACGCCTAATCCCGGGGAGAATAAACATATTCTGCTGATTACCTATGCGGTGGTGGGAATGTTTGTATGCCTGATGGGATATTTTGGTTATTTTCTGCAGGTGCAGAGCGAGACAGTAATTAATAATTCTTATAATGCCCGCCTGGACAGCTTTTCGGATCGGATTATCCGGGGAAAGATTTTAAGCAATGACGGAAGAGTGCTGGCAGAAACTGCAGTACAGGAGGACGGTTCAGAGGTGAGAACCTATCCCTATCAGGATTTGTTTGCCCATGCAGTGGGATATTCAGATCATGGAAAGGCGGGACTGGAGGCTCTGGCTAATTTTTATCTTCTGTCCTCTCATATGAATCTGGCAGAGCAGACGCTGAATCAGCTGGCAGATCGAAAGAATCTGGGAGATAATGTAATTACAACCCTGGATGTGGATCTGCAGCAGGCAGCACAGGCAGCTCTGGGAGATCGAAAAGGGGCTGTCGTGGCTCTGGAACCGGATACAGGGAAAATCCTCGCCATGGTTTCCAGACCGGGATTTGATCCGAACACCCTGGGACAGGAATGGGAAACGCTGATTTCCGGCGACAATACCCAGGCCCAGCTGTTAAACCGGGTATCTCAGGGGGTATATCCGCCAGGCTCTACTTTCAAAATTGTGACGGCTCTGGAATATATACGGGAGCATCCCAATACCTGGCAGGAATTTTCCTTTGACTGTGACGGTTCCTATGAGCATGGGGATTACACGATTTCCTGTTATCATGGCAACGCCCACGGCCATCAGAATTTGCCTCAGGCCTTTGCAAATTCCTGCAATGGAGCCTTTGCCAGCCTTGGACTGGAGCTGAATCTGGAGCAGATGCAGAATCTGGCGGAGCGTCTTTTGTTTAATGGACAACTGCCCGTATCCATTGCCTACAGCAAAAGCTCCTATGCCATGGGAACAGGGGCTTCAGACTGGGAACGGCTTCAGACTGCCATCGGGCAGGGAAATACCCAGATGACTCCTCTTCACAATGCGCTTCTTACAGCATCCATTGCCAATGGAGGTGTGCTGATGAAGCCCTATCTGATTGACCGGGTGGAAACATCAGAGGGAGAAGAAGTGAAAAAGTTTCTTCCTGCTACGTATGGAGAACTGATGAGTGCATCGGAGGCAGATGCTTTGTCTGGAATGATGCGCCAGGTGGTAACAGAAGGAACGGGTTCCGCTGTCCGTACAGACGCTTATGCAGTGGCAGGAAAAACAGGCTCTGCAGAGTTCGAAAAGGGAAAGGAAAGCCATGCCTGGTTTACAGGCTTTGCCCCGGCAGAGGATCCGAAGCTGGTAGTGACTGTTCTTGTAGAGGAGGGCGGATCCGGAGGACGGGAGGCTGCGCCGATCGCAAGAGCCTTATTTGATTTGTATTTTTCAAAATAGCTGCAATTGTTTCACGGGAAGCAAGCTTGACATGGATTTTTCTGCCAGTGCTCCCGTTGTCCTGAATAGTTACAAAAAATAATGAAAAAAGAAAGGGGATATCCTGTGTTTCGAGCAAACGAATATGTAAAGGCAGAAAGCCTGGAGGAAGCCTATCAGCTGAACCAGAAAAAGAGCAATGTGCTTCTGGGCGGTATGATGTGGCTGAAAATGGGAAGTAATTACAAGTCAGTAGCCATTGACCTATCTGGTCTGGGACTTGACTACATTGAAGAAGATGAAGAGGAATTCCGCATTGGCTGTATGTGCAGTCTGAGAAGCCTGGAGCTTCATGAGGGGCTGAACCGGTATTTTGGCGGAATTTTCCGGGAGTGTACCAAAGGCATCGTAGGTGTGCAGTTTCGAAATGGGGCTACGGTAGGAGGAAGCGTGTTCGGGAGATATGGTTTTTCCGACATTCTTACCTGCATGATGATGCTGGATGTCCAGGTGGAGCTTTACCAGAGAGGAAGAATTTCTCTGGAGGAATTTGCAAAGCTGCCTTACGATCGTGATATTCTGGTTCAGGTGATTCTGAAAAAGGATGGAAGAAGAGCGGTTTATGCCTCTTCCCGCCGTTCTAAAACGGATTTCCCTATCATTGCCTGCGGCGTGGCAAAAAAGGGAGACAGCTGGTATGTATCTGTAGGTGCAAGACCTGCAAGGGCTGCCCTGTGTGTGCTCCCTGCCGGGAATGAAGCAGTGAAAGATCTGGCAGAGAAGGCCGCTGAGGCATTTTCTTACGGGGACAATATGAGAGCTGGAGGAGAATACAGAAAACATCTGGCGCAGGTTTCTATCCGGCGTCTGATGGATCAGATATCCAGGGAGGAAGAAAAATAAAATGCGGAGTAATATGGAAATACAGTTTATTTTAAATGGAAAGATGCAGACAGCAGTGATTGCGGCGGACACCCTGCTTTTGGATCTGCTGAGAAGTCTGGGATGCTACAGTGTGAAACGGGGCTGCGAAACCTCTAACTGCGGTCTTTGCACCGTATGGATGAATCAGAAGCCGGTTCTTTCCTGTTCTGTTCTGGCTGCAAGGGCAGACGGCTGTGAAATTACAACTCTGGAGGGCCTTCAGAAGGAGGCGGAAGAAATTGGGCGTTTCCTTGCAGAGGAGGGAGCGGATCAGTGCGGCTTTTGCAGCCCGGGATTGATTATGAATCTGCTGGCAATGGAACGGGAGCTGGTAAGTCCTGATATGGATGAGGTTCGGGAATATCTTTCCGGAAACCTTTGCCGGTGTACCGGTTACGAAGGACAGATGCGGGCAATTGAAAAATATCTGAACCGGAATAAGGAGGGCAGAAGCTGAGATGGAGAAAAAGAAAACCTATGTAGGCCAGTCAGTTGTAAAGCGGGACGCTATGGCTTTGATGACAGGAAAGCCAGTGTATACCGATGACATCGCTCCGAAGGATTGTCTTATTGTCAAGGTTTTGAGAAGCCCCCATGCCCATGCATGGATTGAAGAGATTGATAAGACGCGGGCGTTGTCTGTTCCGGGAATTGAGACTATTTTAACCTGGGAGGATTCTCCCCAGAAGCGGTTTACTATGGCTGGACAGACTTATCCGGAGCCCAGTCCTTACGATCGCCTGATTCTGGATCGAAGAATGCGTTTTGTGGGAGATGTGGCTGCTATTGTGGCAGGAACCTCAGAAGAGGCTGTGGATCGGGCGCTGAAGGCAATTAAGGTGAACTATCAGGTTCTGGAGCCGGTTCTGGATATGCGGACAGCCAAGGACAACCCGGTTCTGGTGCATCCAGAGGAGAACTGGGAAAGTCTGTGCCCTGTAGGGGCTGACAATCAGCGCAATCTCTGCGCATCAGGAGATGACATTCACGGAGATGTAGAGGGGATTCTGGCTTCCTGCGCTCATGTGATTTCAAAGACTTATCATGTCAAGCCGAACCAGCAGGCCATGATGGAAACCTTCCGCACCTTTACATCTATGGATGCCTATGGACGGTTGAACGTAACCTCCTCTACTCAGGTGCCCTTCCATGTGCGGCGGATAGTGGCTCATGCCTTGGATATTCCCAAGTCCCGGATCCGGGTGATAAAGCCCCGAATCGGCGGCGGCTTTGGGGCCAAGCAGACGGTGGTTTCAGAGGTATACCCGGCTCTGGTGACCTGGGTGACAGGCAAACCGGCTAAGATGGTTTTCAGCCGGTATGAATCTCAGATCGCCTCTTCTCCCCGCCATGAGATGGAAGTAACAGTTCGCCTGGGAGCTGATGAAAATGGTGTATTTCAGGCGATCGATTTATATACCCTGTCAAATACAGGCGCTTATGGAGAACACGGTCCGACAACAGTAGGTCTGTCAGGCCATAAATCAATTCCCCTTTATTCTACTCCAAAAGCCTTTCGCTTCCACTACGATGTGGTTTATACCAATACGATGTCTGCAGGGGCATACCGGGGCTATGGAGCGACTCAGGGAATCTTTGCCCTAGAATCGGCAGTCAATGAGCTGGCAGCGGAATTACATATGGATCCGGTTGCTCTTCGGGAAAAAAATATGGTTCATGAAGGGGATGTGATGCCTGCCTATTACGGTGAGACGGCCAACAGCTGTACTCTGGATCGGTGTATGAAGCGAGCCAAAGAGCTGATGAAATGGGATGAAAAATATCCCTGTCGTGTAATGGACAACGGAAAAGTCCGTTCTGTCGGAGTGGCCATGGCCATGCAGGGCTCTTCCATTTCCAACTGTGATGTGGCTGGAATTACCTTAAAGCTGAATGATGATGGCTTTTACAGCATGATGATTGGAGCGGCCGATATGGGAACCGGCTGTGATACGACTTTGGCACAGATTGCAGCAGATTGTCTGGAATGCGATTTGGATAATATTGTGGTTCACGGTGTGGACACGGATGTTTCTCCCTATGATTCTGGCTCTTATGCCTCCAGTACAGCATACCTGACCGGTATGGCAGCGGTAAAAGCCTGCGAGGCCATGAGGGAAAAAATTATGGAAAAGGGTGCGGAGTATCTGGAACGGTCTGTAGATGAAGTGGACTTTGACGGCAGCCAGGTATTTAGCAGAGACGGCAGCAGTGCCATTCGTTTAAAAGATATTGGAAACAGAGTGATGTGCAACAATGGAAAGGCCCTTGAGGTGACAACGTCTCATTCTTCTCCGGTTTCTCCGCCGCCCTTTATGGTAGGTATGGCAGAAATTGAGATGGACATGGAAACCTATGAATACGAGTTGATTGATTTTGTGGCAGTGGTTGACTGCGGAACTCCGATTAATCCCAATCTGGTGCGTGTTCAGACGGAAGGCGGACTGGGACAGGGCATCGGCATGGCGATGTTTGAGGATGTGACCCGCTCTCAGAAGGGCCGTGTATTTGAAAATTCCTTTATGCAGTATAAGCTGCCGACCCGTATGGATGTGGGACACCTTCAGGTGGAATTTGAAAGCAGCTACGAGCCGACAGGTCCTTTTGGCGTTAAGTCCATTGGAGAGGTGGTAATCAATACGCCTTCTCCGGCGATTGCAGGGGCTGTGGCTAATGCATCCGGCGTATGGATTCGGGAGCTTCCTATTACGGCAGAGAAGATTTTTACAGAAATAAAGGAAAAAAAGAAAGCAGTTAATTAAAAAAATAAAACAGAGGATTCGGAAACTGGGAAGAAACAGAATAAGTTATAGACAACTCAGGGAAACTTCATCTTGCATCTTCTATCAAATGGAGTTATACTAAAAACAGTCTGTGCGACACACCACCGTGGTGCTGATCCAGCACTGCGCGACCAGGAGGGATTGCAATGATAGAAGCAACGAGCTGTGGAGGTGTGGTTATATTTCGCGGCAAGATTCTGGTTCTCTACAAGAATTACAAGAACAAGTATGAGGGCTGGGTTCTGCCAAAGGGAACTGTAGAAGCAGGAGAAGAGTACAAGGAGACGGCTCTTCGGGAAGTAAAAGAAGAAACCGGCGTCAGTGCTTCCATTATCAAGTATATCGGGAAGAGCTCCTATTCCTTTAATACACCGCAGGATATGGTGGAAAAGGATGTTCACTGGTATTTGATGATGGCTGACAGCTATTACAGTAAACCACAACGGGAAGAGCATTTTGTAGATTCCGGCTATTACAAGTTTTATGAGGCTTACCA
>ERZ1673739.2738-NODE-2738-length-13816-cov-63.572415_pt1 | contig 13816 bp, 9 predicted proteins | sample MGYA00580210_ERZ1673739 | MGnify/ENA primary metagenome ERZ1673739 (study PRJEB41218, sample SAMN15661749) | gut metagenome | host: Homo sapiens | place: Canada: London | collected 2015-08-20/2019-03-30 | study: EMG produced TPA metagenomics assembly of...
TTCAGACTCCTCCGAATCCTTAAGTATTTCCAGCCATTCCCGCGCTTTTCATCTTCTGTCTGATAGCTGCTTTTCTCCTTCGCTTGCATGATTGGCATAACTGCAAAGAAGGAGGTGTTCCCGTGAATAAATCAATGTTGGCGGGTATCGGGATTGGTGTCGCAGCTGCGCTGGGCGTAGCGGCAGTGGCCAGTCTGAACGTGTTTGAACGGGGCCCGCAATACGCTCAGATTGTTTCTGCAACCCCAATCAAGGAAACGGTTAAAACACCGCGTCAGGAGTGTCGCAACGTCACAGTGACCCATCGTCGACCGGTGCAGGATGAAAATCGCATTACCGGGTCGGTGCTCGGCGCTGTTGCTGGCGGCGTGATAGGGCATCAGTTTGGTGGTGGTCGTGGTAAAGATGTCGCCACTGTTGTGGGGGCGCTGGGTGGTGGATATGCCGGTAACCAGATCCAGGGCTCTCTCCAGGAAAGCGATACTTACACGACTACGCAACAGCGTTGTAAAACGGTGTATGACAAGTCAGAAAAAATGCTCGGTTATGATGTGACCTATAAGATTGGCGATCAGCAGGGCAAAATCCGCATGGACCGCGATCCGGGTACGCAGATCCCGCTAGATAGCAACGGGCAACTGATTTTGAATAACAAAGTATAACAAGGCTGTACTCTGCAATTTGGCCCCTCATTCGCTCAGGCAGAGGGGCTTTTTTTGCGCCTTATTTCACCAGTTCGGGCCATAAACGCAAAGGCGTTCCGGCAATCTGCATTAGTTTTTCCAGCGATGCACCTTCGCGTGCGCTGATCGACATCCCCTGAATAATACAATTAAGGAATTCTGCCAGATGTGTCACGTCACAGTGGGTCGGGATTTCCCCGCGCGCTTGTCGTTGACATAAAAACTGCTGCAAAGTGCGCTCTTGCATCGCATGGCGTGATTTCAACGTATTGGCGATATCTCCTGAATCTGGGGAGAGGGTGGTGCAGTTGTTGATCATGAAGCAGCCTGCCGGGGTGTCTTTGCTGGTAAAGCAGTTGGCGATGGCAGCAAAATAGTCAGCCAGCGCAGACTCCACGCTTTTCTCTTCACAAAACAGCTGTGCTTCATGCTTAGCGGCAAAACGATCGATATAGCGGTCGAGAACGGCACGAAATAACCCCTCTTTGTTGGTAAATTCCGCGTATAGCGTGGGCGCTTTGGCTCCGGTCGCTTCGACGAGGTCCGCAAGAGAAGTCGCTTCATAACCGTGTTGCCAGAACAATTTCATGGCCTTATCAAGCGCGGCATCCCTGTCGAACACTTTTGGGCGGCCACGGCTTTTTTTTACACATTGTGTTGAGTCAGTTGCCATGATGCCGTTGTACCTGGTGACTGTGAATGAAAGGTTATTATAAAAATAATCACCTCCGTTCACCAGTCCAGATCCCATAAAAATAATTGCTTTCTATTTAACTGAAATTTAAAGATTTTTAAATTAATTAATGATTGTTATAAAAAATATCTTGTATGTGATCCAGATCACATCTATCATTTAGTTATCGATCGTTAAGTAATTGCTTGCGACGTCATTCATCTGCATAAGGCCACTATTATGAAAAACGTAAAAACCCTCATCGCTGCGGCGATTTTAAGCTCCATGTCATTTGCCAGCTTTGCGGCTGTCGAAGTTCAGTCAACGCCAGAAGGCCAACAAAAAGTCGGTACAATCAGTGCTAACGCGGGGACAAATCTGGGATCGCTGGAAGAGCAGCTGGCGCAAAAAGCGGATGAGATGGGCGCAAAATCTTTCCGTATTACTTCTGTAACCGGTCCGAATACCCTCCATGGAACAGCAGTAATTTATAAATAAGCATTAACCCTCATTAATGCCTGCTACTGCTGATTTTTTCCCCGCGACATGCCGTGTCGCGGGGATTTTTTTTATCCAGGATTTACAGAGTTTGTGGGCTCACTTGATGACGGCGGACATCCACCGGCATCCCGGAACGGACATCCATCACATGTTGCATCACTTCAGCGTCAGTTTGTGCTGCATCTTTAAATGATTGCATTGCGCTATTCAGCGTAATTGGCAGCAGCTGCGGATCGTCATCAATCTTCTCTGACAGCGGCTGATGTACTTCAACCAGACGCGCACCGTTTGGTTCGGCAGAGACTTTTATCGGAGTGTTGATGATATTCACTTTGGTGCCTGGGGTGACCTGGCTAAAGAGTGTTTTGATATCGTCATCCCGCAGACGAATACAGCCAGAACTTACCCGCATGCCAATGCCGAAATCGGCGTTCGTACCGTGAAGCAAATAAACGCCGCCATAGGCCGCCAGACGAATCGCATGATGGCCCATTGGGTTATCCGGTCCAGCCGGCACTACCGCAGGCAACTCAATTCCCTGTGCTTTATAACGGGCGCGGATGTTTGCCGTTGGCGTCCAGGTTGGGTTTGCACGTTTGTCTGAAACGGTGGTCACCATTGTCGGTGTCAGCGTGTCACCACCTAACTGACCAATACCTATTGGATACACGGTTACCGAATTTTTACCCGGCGGGTAGTAATAGAGACGCAGCTCCGCAATATTGATCACAATGCCTTCGCGCGGCGCATCTAGAAGTAGGGTTTGCAACGGGATCGTTAACACGCTACCCGCGCGCGGTACGTAAGGATCAACGCCAGGGTTAGCCTGTAACAGAGCGAGAAAGCCGACGTTATATTTTTTGGCGATGGCTTCCAGAGAACCACCGTCATTTTCCACCACATGAAATTTGTTTTCGCCAACCAGACGACTGCCCGCTGGCGGCAGCGGCCAGGTGTTGGCTTTTGCCGGTAGCGCCAGCGCCACGGCAGCGGCGAACGTAAAAAACGTTAGCCAGCGAGAAAAACGCGTTTTGATCATCACCAAAAATCCATAATAAATATAAGGTTATTGTAATAAACAGATAAGCCTGAATTATGGATGGTGACAGTGTCGGATAGTGCAGGGAAGTGCAAAGAATTTGTAAATGTTGCAGATGGGGGCGCAGAAACGCCCCCGATTTACCATTAAGCGATCGCGTTCTCTTCCAGTTCACGCATAAACTGGCGTACCCATTCGATACGCGTTTTCCGCTCACTCAAATCCTGAATAAATTTCAGGCGCGTCGGACCATCAAGGCGGTAATGCTGCGGCTGTTTTTGCAGCAAACCAATCAACCAGGCCGGATTAACGTGATTCTTCTCGGCAAATTCGATCACCCCGCCTTTCTCATTACCTTCCAGCTTCCTGATCCCCAGTTTCTGCGCTTGCTGGCGCAGACGGGCAACATCCAGCAGGGTACGCGCCGGATCCGGCAGCAGGCCGAAGCGATCGATAAGCTCGACTTTGATCTCTTCCAGTTCGTTTTCCGTTTTGGCGCTGGCAATACGTTTATAGAACGACAAACGCGTATTCACGTCAGGAATGAAATCATCTGGCAATAGCGACGGCATCCGCAGCTCGACTTCTGTTTGCTGGCTGGTGAGATCTTCCAGCGACGGCTCGCGTCCGGCTTTCAGTGCATCGACGGCGTTTTCCAGCAACTCCATATACAGCGAGAAACCGATGGTTTCCATTGAGCCGCTTTGTTCTTCGCCAAGCAGTTCACCCGCGCCGCGAATCTCCAGATCGTGCGTTGCCAGCGCAAAACCTGCCCCGAGATCTTCCAGCGAGGCAATCGCTTCAAGACGTTTTTGTGCATCGGTAGTCATCGCTTTTGGATGCGGCGTCAGCAACCATGCATATGCCTGATGATGTGAACGTCCGACGCGACCGCGTAACTGGTGCAGCTGCGCCAGACCGAAGTGATCCGCGCGTTCAATGATAATAGTGTTGGCTGTCGGGATGTCGATCCCGGTTTCGATAATGGTTGTACAAACCAGCACGTTGAAACGTTGATGATGGAAATCATTCATCACCCGTTCCAGTTCGCGCTCGCGCATCTGCCCGTGACCGATGGCGATCCGCGCTTCTGGCACCAGTTCTGCCAGCCGTTCGGCGGCTTTCTGAATGTTTTCCACATCATTGTAGAGATAATAAACCTGTCCTCCGCGCAAAATTTCACGCAGGATCGCCTCCCGGACCACCAGGCTGTCATACTCACGGACAAAGGTTTTAACTGCCAGACGACGGGCGGGCGGCGTGGCGATAATCGACAGGTCACGCATTCCGCTCATTGCCATATTCAGCGTACGTGGGATCGGCGTTGCAGTAAGCGTCAGAATATCCACGTTCGCGCGCATCGCTTTAATACGCTCTTTATGACGCACCCCGAAGCGGTGTTCTTCATCGACAATCAGCAGGCCTAAATCTTTAAACTTGACGTCACTTTGCAGCAGTTTGTGCGTACCGATCAGAATATCGATTTTCCCTTCCGCCACTTCCGCAAGGATTTGCGTCTGCTCTTTGGCGCTGCGGAAACGGGAGATCATTTCGATACGTACCGGCCAGTTGGCGAAACGGTCGCGGAAGTTGTCGTAATGCTGCTGCGCGAGAAGGGTGGTAGGCACCAACACCGCCACCTGCTTGTGGTTATCTACTGCCAGGAAAGCGGCGCGCATCGCCACTTCTGTTTTACCAAAGCCAACATCGCCGCACACCAGACGATCCATTGCCAGCGGCTGACACATGTCGCTAAGTACCGCATTAATGGCCTGCGCCTGATCCGGCGTGGTTTCAAACGGGAAGCTGTCGCAGAACAACTGATACTGCTCACGATCGTGTTTAAACGCGAAGCCCTCTTTGGCGGCGCGTTGCGCGTAGATATCCAGCAATTCCGCCGCCACATCACGCACTTTTTCCGCCGCTTTCTGCCGCGCGCGTGACCACGCATCGCCGCCAAGTTTATGCAGCGGGGCGTTTTCTTCCGCGCCACCTGCGTAACGGCTAATCAGATGCAGTGACGACACCGGAACATACAGTTTGGCGTCGTTGGCATAGGTGAGCATCAAATACTCGCCAGTAATGCCGCCCGCTTCGAGCGTGGTCATTCCGGCATAGCGCCCGACACCGTGCTCCAGATGGACCACCGGCTGACCAATATGCAGCTCCGCAAGGTTACGGATCAGTGTATCGGGGTTGATGGTGCGGCGAGAATCCTGACGACGGCGGGCAACACGTTCACCGAGCAGATCGCTTTCGCAGATCAGCGCCAGATTACGCACCTTATCGACAAAACCATGTTCGGCAGCGCCAATCATCAGATAACGCCCACGGTCGCTGGCTTCATCAAGACGCATAATGCGTTGCGGAGCAATTTTAATTCGTGCGAGCAGTTCACCCAGCGCTTCACGGCGACCTTCACTTTCTACCGAGAACACCACCGGACCGTCGAAAGTCTCGAGGAACTTACGCAGCGCATCCAGCGGCGCTTTTTGTTGTGCCTGAACGGCCAGGTCTGGCAGTTTCTGGAAACCTAAATTGGCATTCGCGGCTTTTGTCGGTAAATGTTCAGTTTTTAGCTGCACCCGGGGCCAGTTTTTCAGCTCTGAGAAGAGCTCGTCCACCCGCAGCCAGAGCGATTGTGGTGGCAACAGCGGGCGCATCGGATCGACGCCGCGATTCTCAAAACGCGCCAGCGTGTCAGCCTGGAAACGTTCGGCACTGGTTTCCAGATCGCCAGTATTCACGAGCAAGGTATTGGCAGGGAAATAACTGAACAGCGGCGGCAGTGGTTCGCTGAAGAACAATGGCTGCCAGTACTCGATCCCGGCAGGTAATGTGCCTTTACTCACTTGCTGGTAAATATGTTCCGGATCGCGCTTCACTTCGAAGGTATCGCGCCACTGGCTGCGGAACAGTTCAATTGCCGCTTTATCGGTCGGAAATTCGTGCGCGGGCAGCAGATTGATCGCTTCTACTTCCTCCAGCGTGCGCTGGCTGTCGACGTCAAACACCCGCAGGCTGTCGATTTCATCATCAAAGAAATCAAGACGATAAGGCAGCTCACTCCCCATCGGGAAGAGATCCAGCAACGCGCCGCGCGTGGCGTATTCGCCGTGCTCCATCACCTGGTCAACATGGCGATAACCGGCGCTGTCCAGTTGGGTTCGTAATGCATCTCGTGACAGGCGCTGACCTTTTTTCATCACCAGCGCATGACCGTGGAGAAAACTGTGTGGGCAAACGCGCTGCATAAGCGTATTCACCGGAACAATCAGTACGCCACGCTGCATCGTCGGTAGCTGGTAAAGGGTGGAAAGGCGCGAGGAGATAATGTCCTGATGAGGCGAAAAACTGTCGTAGGGAAGAGTTTCCCAGTCCGCCAGATTCATCACCATCTGATCGGTGAACTGACTGATTTCATCATGCAAACGCAGAGCATTTTGCATATCTGGTGCAATGAGTACCACCGGACCGGCGTGACGTTCGGCAATTTCCGCTACCAGCGTTGCACAGGCTGCGCCGGTTAACTCGCCTAGCAGACGCTGCTCACCCGCTTTGACGGGCAGCGTATAACGATATTGTTCAGGCATAACGGTTGTCAGATTCTCGTTAGGATATGCCTCAACATATGGGGGCATATCTCTGATAAGCAATGCTGTTCATTATCCGTAATCGACATGGTTTAGCAAATTGAATCGCCCCGGCTGGGGCGATGGCTTAGCGGGAGTAACTGACGGCAGCGGGCAGTGAAGGCGGGGAGAACAACAGATCGCTGAATGCACGCTGTGAAAGTTTTCTTACCAGCAAGCCCGCAACAGTACAGATGAACAAACTGACAAAGGGATAAACCAGCAGGAGTGTCAGTTCGACTTGCGGCGACCAGCGTGCTGCGTTCATTTGCGCAAGCAGAGTTAAGCTGAATATTTCAACCAGAATGCGATGGGTGGTGTAGATAGCAATGGTGTTGGAGCCAATCACATTCAGCAGGCTGGTGGAGCGCATACCGAATCGTTGCTCGTATTGATAAAACAGCTTCATGATCACCACAATCGATACCAGCGACAACAGCAGCGAGATAGTAAACAACCAGGCACCGACCGCCAGAACGGTAAGCAAAGAAGCCATCAGCAGATGGCGGCGCAACGGCACCTCTTTAACACAGGTCATTATTGTTGCGCCAAACCATGCGCCAAGGCTGTAATAAGGCAAATTGCGGATCACACTGTTCATTCCCCACCACGGCGTGGGAACGAAATTAACCGCCACACTCAGCAGTACAAACAAGGCGAATAGTGGCAGCGCCAGACGGCTAAAAATTTTACATACCACGAAATAGACAATTAACGCATACAGATACCACAAGCTGGTGCTGGCGGTGATCATCCCGTGCAGGAACTCACCGGTGGAATCGGCATAAGCGGCATTGGAGGCATTGCTTAAATCGCGCTCAGGTGCCAGCCACTGGTTCAGCGCACTTAACGCCAGCCACTGCACCACGCCCCAAAGCGCCAGCACCCAGAAGATGTTCCAGATCCGTTTATCGAGACAATTTCCCCACGGTACGCTGTCGATATAGCGGCGAATCAAATAGCCGGAAATAAAGAAAAAAACCGGCATACGAAAGGGGGCAAGGTAAAGATTGAAATAGATCCAGCATTTGCTCAGGACTTCCGATAACGGATGCTGAAAAGTGGTCAGATGCGGATAAAAGGTAATGACCGAGTGATAAATCACCACCAGACAAATACATAACCCTTTGATCTGGTTAATCCATAGCTCTTTTTGTTTCATCAGGACAACACGCTCTTTTTTAATTTACATGCGGTTGATCCTGCGGGTTATGACCCGAGGTGTAATGGGTATCTGTCTGTATTGGATGATTTTTCAGATTAAGGTCAGGCGGCAAGATTGATGATAAAACATGGCAATTTAGCCGATTGATTTACGGGGACTTTTCAGATTAGCCCTGACGATCACTTACAGTTCAGACGTTTACCCATCTTGCTTTCGCTTATATACTCGTGTCTTTGCTACAGCAACCAGACGGATTTCATGTACCAACCTGTCGCTCTATTTATTGGCCTGCGTTACATGCGTGGGCGTGCAGCGGATCGCTTCGGTCGTTTCGTCTCCTGGCTTTCTACCATCGGCATTACCCTCGGGGTGATGGCGCTGGTCACAGTATTGTCAGTGATGAACGGCTTTGAGCGCGAGCTGCAAAACAACATCCTTGGCCTGATGCCACAGGCAATTCTCTCTTCTGAGCATGGCTCTCTTAACCCGCAGCAACTCCCGGAAACGGCAGTCAAACTGGACGGCGTTAATCGCGTCGCACCTATTACTACCGGTGATGTGGTACTGCAAAGCGCGCGCAGCGTGGCGGTCGGGGTGATGCTCGGTATCGACCCGGCGCAAAAAGATCCACTAACGCCGTATCTGGCCAATGTGAAACAAACTGACCTCGAGCCGGGGAAATATAATGTCATCCTCGGCGAACAACTTGCCTCACAGCTAGGCGTTAATCGCTGTGATCAAATCCGCATGATGGTACCATCTGCCAGCCAGTTCACGCCGATGGGGCGTATTCCAAGTCAGCGCCTGTTCAATGTGATTGGCACTTTCGCCGCCAACAGTGAAGTCGATGGCAATGAAATGCTGGTGAATATTGAGGATGCCTCGCGTCTGATGCGTTATCCGGCAGGCAATATTACCGGCTGGCGTTTGTGGCTGGATGAGCCGCTGAAAGTCGACTCATTAAGTCAGCAAAAACTGCCTGAAGGCAGCAAATGGCAGGACTGGCGTGATCGTAAAGGCGAGTTGTTCCAGGCCGTACGCATGGAAAAAAATATGATGGGTTTACTGCTGAGCCTGATTGTCGCCGTTGCGGCGTTTAACATTATTACCTCACTAGGGCTGATGGTAATGGAGAAGCAGGGCGAAGTAGCGATCCTGCAAACGCAAGGCTTAACTCCGCGACAAATCATGATGGTCTTTATGGTGCAAGGGGCCAGCGCCGGGATTATCGGTGCGATCCTCGGAGCGGCGCTTGGCGCCCTGCTTGCCAGCCAGTTAAATAATCTGATGCCGATAATCGGCGTCCTGCTTGATGGCGCGGCGCTGCCGGTCGCTATCGAACCTTTACAGGTCATTGTTATTGCGCTGGTGGCGATGGCTATCGCGCTGCTGTCTACGCTTTACCCTTCATGGCGCGCTGCCGCCACTCAACCCGCTGAGGCTTTACGTTATGAATAAGATCCTGTTGCAATGCGACAACCTGTGCAAACGCTATCAGGAAGGCAGTGTGCAAACCGATGTGCTGCACAATGTCAGTTTCAGCGTCGGCGAAGGTGAAATGATGGCGATCGTCGGTAGCTCTGGTTCCGGTAAAAGCACCTTGCTGCACTTGTTGGGCGGGCTGGATACACCAACCTCCGGCGATGTGATCTTTAACGGTCAACCGATGAGCAAACTGTCTTCGGCGGCGAAAGCAGAGCTGCGCAACCAGAAGCTGGGCTTTATTTATCAGTTTCACCACCTGCTGCCGGATTTTACCGCCCTGGAAAACGTGGCTATGCCGCTGCTGATTGGCAAGAAAAAGCCCGCTGAAATCAACAGCCGTGCACTTGAGATGTTAAAAGCGGTGGGGCTGGATCATCGTGCGAATCACCGCCCATCTGAACTTTCTGGCGGCGAACGCCAGCGTGTGGCGATTGCCCGTGCGCTGGTGAATAACCCGCGCCTGGTACTGGCGGATGAACCTACCGGTAACCTCGATGCGCGTAACGCCGACAGCATCTTCCAGTTGCTTGGGGAATTGAATCGCTTGCAGGGCACCGCCTTCCTGGTGGTTACTCACGACCTGCAACTGGCGAAACGTATGAGCCGCCAGTTAGAAATGCGTGATGGTCGTCTGACGGCGGAACTGAGCCTGATGGGGGCGGAGTAATGGCGATGCCTTTATCGTTATTAATTGGCCTGCGTTTTAGTCGCGGACGGCGGCGCGGCGGCATGGTGTCGCTGATCTCCGTTATTTCTACCATTGGCATTGCCCTCGGCGTGGCGGTATTGATCGTCGGCTTAAGCGCGATGAACGGCTTTGAACGCGAACTGAACAACCGTATTCTGGCGGTGGTGCCGCATGGTGAAATCGAGGCGGTGGATCAGCCGTGGACTAACTGGCAGGAAGCACTGGATCACGTGCAAAAAGTGCCGGGTATTGCCGCTGCCGCGCCGTATATCAATTTCACCGGGCTGGTGGAAAGTGGCGCGAATCTTCGCGCAATCCAGGTGAAGGGCGTTAACCCGCAACAGGAACAGCGTCTGAGCGCATTACCCTCGTTTGTCCAGGGCGATGCGTGGCGCAATTTTAAAGCGGGCGAACAGCAAATTATCATCGGCAAAGGCGTGGCGGATGCGCTGAAAGTGAAGCAGGGGGATTGGGTGTCGATTATGATCCCCAACTCGAATCCCGAGCATAAACTGATGCAGCCAAAACGTGTGCGTTTGCACGTTGCCGGTATTTTGCAGTTGAGTGGTCAACTCGATCACAGTTTTGCCATGATCCCGCTGGCGGATGCCCAACAATATCTTGATATGGGTTCCAGCGTGTCAGGTATTGCCCTTAAAATGACGGATGTTTTCAACGCCAATAAGCTGGTACGCGATGCGGGTGAAGTGACCAACAGCTATGTTTATATTAAAAGTTGGATTGGTACTTACGGCTATATGTATCGCGATATCCAGATGATCCGCGCCATTATGTATCTGGCGATGGTACTGGTGATTGGCGTGGCCTGTTTCAACATCGTCTCCACCTTAGTGATGGCGGTGAAAGACAAGAGTGGCGATATCGCAGTATTAAGAACGCTGGGGGCGAAAGATGGTTTAATTCGCGCCATCTTTGTCTGGTATGGATTGCTGGCAGGGCTGTTCGGCAGCCTGTGTGGGGTGATTATCGGTGTGGTGGTTTCACTGCAACTTACCCCGATTATTGAGTGGATTGAAAAGTTGATCGGTCATCAGTTCCTCTCCAGCGATATCTATTTTATTGATTTCCTGCCATCGGAATTGCACTGGCTGGACGTCTTCTACGTACTGGTCACAGCATTGTTGCTGAGTCTTTTGGCAAGTTGGTATCCGGCGCGGCGCGCCAGTAATATTGACCCTGCGCGAGTCCTTAGCGGCCAGTAAAGGCAGTACATTAAAACAAGGAGCGGCAATGTATTACGGGTTTGATATTGGTGGAACAAAAATTGCGTTTGGCGTGTTTGATAGCGGTCGGCAGTTGCAGTGGGAAAAGCGGGTGCCGACACCGCGTGACAGCTATGACGCATTTTTAGATGCAGTGTGTGAGCTGGTAGCTGAAGCTGACCAACGTTTTGGCTGTAAAGGTTCTGTCGGCATCGGTATTCCGGGAATGCCGGAAACAGAAGATGGTACGCTGTATGCCGCCAATGTCCCCGCTGCCAGCGGTAAACCGCTGCGTGCCGACCTGAGCGCACGTCTTGATCGCGATGTACGCCTTGATAACGATGCCAACTGTTTTGCCCTTTCAGAAGCCTGGGATGATGAATTTACTCAATATCCACTGGTGATGGGGTTGATTCTCGGCACCGGCGTTGGCGGCGGGCTGATTTTCAACGGCAAACCGATTACCGGTAAAAGCTACATTACCGGCGAGTTTGGCCATATGCGTCTGCCGGTTGATGCGTTAACCATGATGGGGTTGGATTTCCCGTTACGCCGCTGCGGCTGTGGTCAGCATGGCTGCATTGAAAATTATCTGTCTGGTCGCGGTTTTGCGTGGCTGTATCAACACTATTATCATCAACCGTTGCAGGCTCCCGAAATTATTGCGCTTTATGATCAAGGCGATGAGCAGGCAAGGGCGCACGTTGAGCGTTATCTGGATTTATTAGCGGTTTGTCTGGGAAATATCCTGACCATTGTTGACCCTGACCTGGTCGTCATTGGTGGTGGCTTATCGAATTTCCCGGCAATCACAACGCAACTGGCGGACAGGCTGCCTCGTCATCTCTTACCTGTAGCTCGTGTTCCGCGCATTGAACGCGCGCGCCACGGTGATGCGGGAGGAATGCGTGGTGCGGCCTTCCTACATCTAACCGATTAAACAACAGAGGTTGCTATGCTGTCGCGTCGGGGTCATCGGTTAAGTCGTTTTCGTAAAAATAAACGCCGCCTGCGCGAGCGTTTGCGTCAGCGTATTTTTTTCAGAGATAAAGTGGTGCCGGAAGCAATGGAAAAACCAAGAGTACTCGTACTGACAGGGGCAGGGATTTCTGCGGAATCAGGTATTCGTACCTTTCGCGCCGCAGATGGCCTGTGGGAAGAACATCGGGTTGAAGATGTGGCAACGCCGGAAGGTTTCGATCGCGATCCTGAACTGGTGCAAGCGTTTTATAACGCCCGTCGTCGACAGCTGCAGCAGCCAGAAATTCAGCCTAACGCCGCGCATCTTGCGCTGGCTAAACTGCAAGACGCCCTCGGCGATCGCTTTTTGCTGGTGACGCAGAATATCGACAACCTGCATGAACGCGCAGGTAATACCAATGTGATTCATATGCATGGGGAACTGCTGAAAGTGCGTTGTTCACAAAGTGGTCAGGTTCTCGACTGGACAGGAGACGTTACCCCAGAAGATAAATGCCATTGTTGCCAGTTTCCGGCACCCTTGCGCCCGCACGTAGTGTGGTTTGGCGAAATGCCACTCGGCATGGATGAAATTTATATGGCGTTGTCGATGGCTGATATTTTCATTGCCATTGGTACTTCCGGGCATGTTTATCCGGCGGCTGGGTTTGTTCACGAAGCGAAACTGCATGGCGCGCACACCGTGGAACTGAATCTCGAACCAAGTCAGGTCGGTAATGAATTTGCCGAGAAATATTACGGCCCGGCAAGCCAGGTGGTGCCTGAGTTTGTTGAAAAGTTGCTGAAGGGATTATAAAGCAGGAAGCATTACCTGATGCGCTACGCTTATCAGGCCTACAAGGGGACGCAATTAATTGAATTTGCGGGTTTTGTGGGCCGGATAAGGCGTTCGCGCCCCATCCGGCATAATACACGCGCACTTTTCCGGCCTCTTTTATCGTTTACTCGTCAATAACAATGCGGCAATAAACGTACAGACACCAATTAGCCCTGCCCAGAGTGGCGATATTCTGGTAATCGCAAAGCTATTATCGATATACAAACATAAAGCCTGATAACCCATATTGGCAATAGTCATCGCCACTGCAAATTTTAACGCATAAATAAAACGAGTCGTGTAGCAAAAGATCCAGGAAAATAAGATAAACGTCGCAGCCCAGGCGATAAAACCTAATGTGTTGGTGCTGCCGGGGGGAGCATTTTCATGCTGTTGTCCTGGATGCGGATAATACGTCAGTGGCGGCGTCGGTTGTTTTAATATCTGTGCTTGTAGAACAGCCAATGCATTATTGATTCCCTGATACCAGAGATCTGCATTTAAATAAGCCAGCGTGTGATTTTCTATCAGAAGGCCGAGATGTTTATCGTCCAGACCACTTTCAACCTGGCCGTTGGTGATCATAATTAACCGTGGTTCGCGGGTAGTAAATAGTAACAGAACACTTCCTTTTACATTACTCAATGAAGATGACGCATGCGCCAGCATCGCTTTACCATTTTGTCTGAGACTGGCTTCATTATTAATGTCGGGTAAAATCACAATAAACGGTGCAATTCCCGTTTGTTGGCGAAAAAGCTCGGCTTTACGTGCGATCTCTTCAGCATCCGGTACAGTACCGGTAACATCCGTAAAAAGTGTCTTCATTATTGGAATCAATGGTTTACTGGTTGCTACCAGAGGCAGGAGTATCAGTAAACTGAGCAGTATAATGAATTTTTTCATGGGCGGGACTTCCGTTTCCTGCG
>ERZ1673739.2741-NODE-2741-length-13804-cov-4.370427_pt1 | contig 13804 bp, 15 predicted proteins | sample MGYA00580210_ERZ1673739 | MGnify/ENA primary metagenome ERZ1673739 (study PRJEB41218, sample SAMN15661749) | gut metagenome | host: Homo sapiens | place: Canada: London | collected 2015-08-20/2019-03-30 | study: EMG produced TPA metagenomics assembly of...
AAACATGAGTGGTTTCAGAAGGCACTTGCTGATCCAGATGGAGCGTTTGCGGATTATTTTTATTTCCGCAAGGGAAAAAACGGCAATCCACCGAGCAATTACCGTTCCTATTTTGGAGGAAGCTGTTGGGAAAAGGTACCGGGAACGGACAAATATTATTTTCACATGTTTGCAAAGGAACAGCCGGACCTGAATTGGGAAAATCCGAAGTTACAGCAGGAACTGTACAAAATGATCAACTGGTGGCTGGAAAAAGGTCTCTCCGGTTTTCGAATCGATGCGATCATAAACATTAAGAAGGATCTGAACTTTCCTGATTTTGCACCGGATGGGAAAGATGGTCTGGCAAGCTGCTGGAAGATGGTTGAAAGTGTAGACGGAGTAGGAGAGCTGTTGGAAGATCTGAAAAAATCAACTTTTGAAAAGTATGATGCCTTTACAGTCGGAGAAGTATTTAACATGAAACCGGATGAATTACCGGAATTTATTGGAGAAACCGGTCATTTTTCAACGATATTTGATTTTAGCGCCCATACACTCACTGATGGAGAACATGGATGGTATGATGCTCCGAAGCTGGAATTTGCGAAATGGAGAGCTGCGATCATTCAGGCACAATTAGAAACACAGAAGTATGGCTTTAAGGCGAATATCATTGAAAATCACGATGAGCCAAGAGGGGCATCCAGATTTTTGCCATCTTATGCTCAGACACCGGACGGAATCAAAATGCTTGGTACCATAAGCCTTCTCCTCAGAGGAATTCCTTTCATTTACCAGGGGCAGGAAATCGGTATGAGAAATGCCAAATGGAACAGCATGGAGGAATTTGATGATATCAGTACAAAAGACCAGTATCATACTGCCCGTGAAGCGGGATTATCGGATCAGGAAGCCTTGGAAGTATGCAGCCGTATGAGCCGTGACAATGCAAGAACACCAATGCAATGGACGAGCGGGGAAAATGGCGGTTTTACAAAAGGAACTCCATGGTTAAAGGTAAATCCTTTATTTAAAGACGTGAATGTGGAAGCTCAGGAACAGGATCCAGATTCAGTTTTGAATTATTATCGCAAACTGGTTGCACTGCGTAAATCGGATGAACTGAAAGAAGTATTTACCTATGGAGAATTTCTTCCGGAATATGAAAATGTGGACGGAGTCATGGCATTTTACCGTAAAGATGAATCCAAGTGCATTCTTGTGGCTGCTAATTTCGGAAAGGATGCTGCAACAATCAAACTGAAGAGCGAAATCGAAAAAGTATGGTTATCGAACCGTATAGATGGAACGGTAGATTGTGAAAAGGATTCATTGAATTTACGGAGCTGTGAAGTGGTTGTTCTGGAGCTGGAAAACCACAAGTAACTAACTATATAACTCCCGGATCTCTTTTTGAATCAGACGTCCAGCTGCATTTGAAAGCTGATCAATCTGGCGGATCCTGGTAAATTCTTTTCCGTAAATCTGTTTAGCATTTGTCACTTCGCCATCGTTTCCCATAAAGACGGCGGATACATGAATTCCGTTTTTGCGAAGCGCTCTTACCTCTGCTGCAGTATCCTTGATGGCAGCATGTTCTTCGTAAGCAGATCCGAAAGGGGCATTTTCTGAAGGAAGAATACGCTGGCTGTCATTAGGCGCTGCATCTGTCAGGATGAGAAGAAGATGTTTGTCTGCGGGAGACGGCAGAAGCTGCAAAAGCTCTGCCGCCTCCCTGAGGGCAAGACCATCCCTGTTCCATCCGGTTGCATAATAATGGAAAATCCGATCACATTTCTTTTCTGTAAAATTTTTCAGAATATGAAAAACAGTATATCCTCTGACACTACAGAATCGGGAAACACGTACCGGAATGTGACATGCAAGAAGGCTCTTGGCTAAGATTACGCCTTGTGCGGCAAGTATTTCTTGATACTGAAGTCTGGAGGCAGAAGCATCTAAAAGCAAATCAACGGTAAATGCAGGATGGTCATCCTCTTTTTTTGTATAGAAAATCCGGTCATCTCGGAGATACTTAGCACGCCATACTCTTGTTGTGTCAAGATTTCCGTCACGTCCGGGAAGGACATCCGGCTGCTGATGAATCAGAATACTATTGCGGATTTGATCTGTCAGACGAGAAATTAGACTAAGATGAAGTTGTATATTTTTGTGATAATAGGAGCGATTTCTTTCAGCTTGAAGCCTAGCCTGTTCCTGTAAATGACGAAATTCTGACGATAGCTCATTCACAGAATTGAATTTTCCGTCGGTAAACCAAAGATGACATCCTCTGTGGTTCCCGGTACAGAGCTCTCTTTCTGCTTTTTTCATTTCCCGTTCTGGGAAAATTAATCTTCCAAAACAGTTTTCAATATATGCACAATTATGAGATTCTTTGTTCTGCGTAGCAGAACCTTGCTTTTTTTCGCCAGAAGTTTTGTCTGTTAATGTTTCGGCCTGTTCAGAACGCATTACGGTAATTTGCGTGTTTTTGCTTCGACTTACCGGCATGATCCGAGAAAGTACTTTTGCTGCGGTTCCTGTAAAATGAAAACGGAACATCTTTTTTTCATGTTTTTTTCCGTCAAACAGGTGAAATTGCTGATAAATACCAAGCAGGGTGCCGGTCAGTTTATCTTTTGAAGGAATTTCTGCCGGAGTTAAAGACTGATACAGCTTCTGTTCCCGAAGAAGAAGAAGAGGTCTTTTTTTGCTTTTCAAGACAGCACTCCATCTGGCAGACTGCATATGATAGACAAGCGTATTTTTGCTCATCCATTCCTGTCTGGAAAGCTGATATTCTCCGGCAAAAAATTCTTTTGCATAGGAAGTGCGAAGTTCCGGCATAGATGGACGAGTCGGCCTTTCTAATGTATACAGTACTTGTTCCAAGTACAGCCAGGTCAGGTCATCCAGCATAGACTCCCTTACATCCCCTCGCCAATAGTTGAATAAATCACAGATCGTCTGTTCTCCATAATATTTATATGCGAGTCCGATCAGAAGATTCATATAAAAATCAGAAATAGAATCTTTCGCATGGTCGGCAAGAAACAATGGTTCAAAATCATAGCATCCGGCAGCGTTCCAGACCTGATTTGCGGCCTGGCGCTGCAGGGCAGTATAGGAAGTCTGCTTCATTAGGCAAACACCTCCGAAGGTTTGAGCTTCGCCGGAATCCGGGCGGCGATCACATCTCTGATTAATCCCTGCTCATAAGTGTCGAAAATCTTATTTGTAATACCGAGATCCAGTGCCTCTCTGATAGAAATACCTTTATGCACCAGAGTGATAGCATCCAGCATTCCCCGGAGATCCAACGCTTTTTCTGTCAGTTCTCCATTTTCACATTTTTTCTGAAGATCGAGAAAGAGCAGCGAAAACTGGCGGATATATTTAGCAGAGAGATCTGAAAACTGATCCGTAAGCAAGCGCTGAAGGTCATCCTGAGTAAGCCGTGGCATCTGAATTACAACGAACCTGGAAGAGAGGGCTTCGTTTAGCTCTCTTGTACCGGCATAATTATAATTCATAGTTGCAATAAAACGGGTGTCCTTTGACAGGGAAATGCGCTGATAGCCAGGAACATCGATCACACGCCGAAAGTCAAGAACAGAATGCAAAACAGCCAAGGCTTCATTCCTGGCCATATTAATCTCATCGAGAACTCCAAATCCTCCATATTTTGCACAGCAATACACGGGTCCCGGACGAAACTCTACCTGTCCGTCATGAAAAGTATCCGTACCGATCAGTGATGCAGCATCCATATTTACATGAAAAGAAATGTCCCAGATCGGGCGTTTAAAGACAGTAGCCAGATTTTCCGCAAGTACATTTTTACCGGTGGCTTTTTCTCCAGTCAGCATAAGATTCTTCCCACATAGCAACACCGCAAGAGCTTCTTCCCATACTTTTTTGCCATAATAGTAAAAATGAGGAGAAGGAATTCGGCTCTTTAATTCATCAGGTATAATCTGAGACCCGGAGAATGCCTGCACTTCCTGCAGTAAGTCAGCTGAAATACCTTCTTGTTTCAAAAAATCAATGAAATCCTTCATGTCAAACACCTCTTTCGCTAATGAATATTTTAGCACAAAAAATAGGTGTTGACAAAAAGAAACAAGGATATATATTCTGATGTTTCTGTACAATAATCTGCAGCATAATACGGCAGCTGATATCGTGAAGGTTCGTAAGTCGACCAAATCGCATGTATCCATCTCGCTGAAAGACCTGGAAGGCAAAGGAATGGTAGAACGTATCCAAAAGTCAGATTATTGATAATTCTGAAGACATGTGCGTATATGTGGATCATTGCTATGGGGCTTCAGCTTCTATTTAACAAAACGGTATCCAATCCAGCCAGATTCTGCTATACTGTATAAGAAAATCAAATAGAAAGGGTGGAACGTATGATCACATTAAATGACTATTTATATTCAGGTGATACGATTTTTCGGATTTTAAGAAATTATACAGTGGATCTGAAGAAAGAAGCAAAGAAGAATCACAATGAAATAGATCTCATCCATTCCAATTTCCTGATCCAGTTCAGGGAACTGCTTGAACACAATGATTTCCTTACTGCACAGTCGCAGAAAATCAGGGATTTTTATAAATACATGGTACAGGAATATCCTCTGCTTGCTTTTACTTTTAAAGGAAGGATCAAGTCCCTGATCCGCGCAGAGGAAAAATTCAACGGGTATATTGTAGAATATATTTATGATTATTATGAAAAACATCATACCTATCCGCCGGTGCCTGACCTAAGGGAAAAACTGAGCTGCTTTCGGGATATTATCGCATACCGTCTGGTAATTTCTCTTCCAAAATGCCATATCAGGGATGACAAACTGCGAGAAGAAGAGGAAATCAAGTATTTATACAGGATCGCGAATGTTCTTCCGGGGTTTCTGGAGGAAAGAGGATTTACGGCAGAACCTGCAAAAGGGGTGCTTGAAAGTACATCTCCTTTTATGGATGAGGCGGTGAAACCTTATTATCGGGATTATATTTCCAATGGAAGCGGAGGCAGCTATCAATCACTCCACATCACGTTTTATGATAACTGTTCGAGAAGTTACATGGAAGTACAACTGCGGACAAAGAAGATGGATGATATAGCGGAGATTGGAGCGGCAAATCACCAGGCCTACGAGAAGGAACAGGAAAGAGTCAGGGCAAGAAGAGAAGCTATTCCGGAAGGAGAATGCATTTATTTTGATGAGGCATACGAAAGAGGAATGCGGCTTCTGGGGTTGGAACTGAAGGATCTGGAAGTTAATATGTTTGCTGCGGCAAATAATAGTCTCATCAATGACGGATGCGGATTATACAGGGGGAGACTGATCCTGCCGTATGAACATTTATCAAGATTCCAGACGGATCTGAATGATTAAAAGGATTATAATAAGAATGAATACATCAGATACAAAAAAAGCATATTACCATCTCCAGGTCAGAGAAGAGTTGTATCTGGATAATATGCCGGATCTCTTTTGAGAAAAGAATAAAAAAAGAAGAGAGGTAAAAAATGGAAGAAAAGAAAAAACAGACAGAACCGGAAGCCTGTAAAGTGGCAAAAAAATGCGGAGGATGCCAGTATCAGGGAGTGCCATATAAGGAGCAGCTGAAAAAGAAGCAGAAAATGGTGAACGCTCTGTTGTCAAAATACGGAAAAGTAGAACCGATCATCGGAATGGAGAATCCGTATTATTACAGAAATAAAGTACACGCCGTATTCGACAGAGACCGAAAGGGAAATATCGTATCCGGAACCTATGAAGCGAAGACACACCGGGTCGTTCCTGTTGAAAACTGTCTGATCGAAGACAAAAAGAGTCAGGAGATCATCCGGACGATCAGGGGACTTTTGAAATCTTTTAAGATCAAAACCTACGATGAAGATACAGGATATGGCTTGTTCCGTCATGTGCTGATCAGAAGAGGGTTTAAAAGCGGAGAGATTATGGTGGTTCTGGTGCTTGGATCACCAATCCTTCCATCGTCTAATAATTTCGTAAAAGCACTCAGAAAAGAGCATCCGGAGATTACAACGGTTGTCCTTAATATCAACGACAGAAAGACCAGTATGATCCTTGGGGAGAGAGAAAAAGTGTTATATGGGAAAGGATTTATCCGGGATGAACTCTGCGGGTGTACTTTCCGGATTTCACCAAAGTCCTTCTATCAAGTAAATCCGGTGCAGACGGAGATCCTTTATCAGAAAGCGATTGAATTTGCACATCTGACAGGGAAAGAAAGCGTGATCGATGCCTATTGCGGAATCGGAACGATCGGTCTGATCGCAGCGGGACATGCAAAAGAAGTAGTCGGTGTGGAACTTAATAAGGATGCCGTGAAGGATGCAATATTAAATGCAAAAGAGAATCAGATCCGGAATGTGAGATTTTTCCAGGGAGATGCCGGGGAGTTTATGGAGGCGATGGCAGCAGAGGGAAATAGTATGGATGTGCTGTTTATGGATCCGCCGAGAGCCGGAAGTGATGAAAAATTTATGGCATCTGCAGTGAAGATGGGACCGGAGAAGATCGTGTACATTTCCTGCAATCCGGAGACACTGGCAAGAGATCTGAAGTATCTGACAAAAAAAGGATATCAGGTAAAAAAGATACAGCCGGTGGAAATGTTTGCGTTTACGGAACACGTTGAAACAGTTTGTCTTCTTTCAAAGAAATGTCCAGTTTAAGCGGGTTTGAAGGCGCTATTTTAATAAAAATATCCACAAAATAGTGCGGAAAAATATGTGCGTGTGATGAAAAATTGAAAATGATTTAACACCAGAAAGCCTTTTGGCGTACTTGTTCCAGTGGTACGCCAGAAGGTTATTTTTGTTAGGCCAAGGGTCTGTTTTCGTTGTGGAGTTTTTCGTTGATCCGAAAAACGGAACTTTGAAAAAAACCACATTTGTGTTGTTGCAAGTAGCTTCATTTAGTTGCATATATTAAGTAAATGAAGTGATGAGTTGCGCCTTTTGAATATTTGTTGCAAAAACACCCCTTTTCGTTGTGAAAAATGCAACGATGTATATAATGAGAGTATGAGATAAAGCCAATAATCAAATTATATACATACCTGTGAAAGGGGCGTTACTTATGGCAAATGATAATCAGATAGCTTTCCTTTGTTCGAGATTGAAGGAGCTTCGTGAAAAGAATGGCTGTACCATGGATGACATGGCAAAGAAGATTGATGTATTAGAGGGCTTTCGGAACTATCAGAAGAAGAGAAACATCAAGTTAGAATTAAATACACAGAATATATTAATGCTTTGAATGATGAAGTAATTGTTTCAGATGGACACTATTCTTTTCTGGAAACTGTTGCATTTACTGAGGCTGACGGAGATTTGTACGATATCTTTATTTATCTGTATTGTTCTCCGGAAAATCTTAAGGAAAGATATGCTTTGTCAGAGAAAAATGCTAAGTTTGCTGGCGAGTCCATTGAGTCGTTAAGACAATGGCAGGAGTTTGAAATAAATAATCTTAGAGAGGAATGTCATAGGCGAAATAAGGACTTTTACGTTGTAAGTGATAATGAAGAAGAACAGAATAATTTTTTTGATTTCTTATCTTTACTTCGAGAAGGTTTCAGCTCCTACGATTTAGCGACAGATATCTGTAATCAAATAATGGAGCAGTTCAACAAGCAGGATATCTTGTATATGGTTGACGGAGATAAAACCATTATTATTCAAGATTCATATAGGTTCTGTTGTAATGGCAAGACAAAGATCTTCGATGGAGATTTTTATACTGGCTATCAATCATTTCTTTTTGAAAAGGAATTACAAACCGCGTCTATTGACAAATCTAAAATTGCAGAGATAACAATTAATAATGAAGTGTATGACATAGTTGCATCGAATAATTATGTTGTGCTTTCTTCTGGAATAAAAGATTTGTGGAGCGATATTGCTAATGCTAAGAATCTTGGAACTATATTTGCTAGTCCATACATAAGTGCAGATGTTAAGTATTATGTCGTAAAGCAATTGCGAGAACATGGATACACTATTTTTGCCTATGGAGATAGCAAGATTGATTTATATATGTTACGCGAGGCTGATAAAGGATTTCTGTATATTGGTAAGCGAATAAGCAGATCATTGAAGAATGAAAGCTTATCAGGCTTGGTGCCGATTTACGATCATTCTTTGGTGATATTGGCTGATGAGGACGAAGAAGTACAAGCTGATATTGCTATCTGCAAATCGAATTCAGGAATAAGTGGAAGTAGGCTGGCAGCAGCACATGTGCGCTTAGGAGAAAAAATAGGAAGGCACATTGCTACCGTATTCCCAGAGAAAAATACATCAATCTTAGTTTTGGAACGAGGTGGCAGGTTTTTTGGTGACGGAGTATATATGGGAGCAGGCGGCATTTTTTATTCGATGAACCCGAAGCAAGATGATGCTCCTGTGATTAATACAGAGAGAGTAGTTATTGTTGATAGTGTGATTAATACTGGAAAATCAATAATGAGGATTATTGATGAGTTAAAGAATCATAATCCAGGCATTGACGTTATTATCGCTGCAAATGTTATTCAGAATGAAGCTGCCGAGTTGTTTAAGGATTATCTCGTGTTTGCAACAAGGCTTTCGAAGAATTCATTTGTAGGAGTTAATCAATCAAAGCAAACTGGCAAAACAGGACCGGATACTGCAGATAGACTTTTTAATTTAATAAAAAAACGATATTGAAATGATTTTGTTGCAACAAGATTATGATAAGTTGCAATTTAATATGAAAATATTGATAGAAATAGGCTGTTTTTGGGCTGGAATAAGCTCTGAACAGTCTATTTTTATGTTTTTTGTTGCAAATTGCTTTGAAAAGTTGCAAATCCAGGTGCTTTATCATTGTTTGTTGCGGATAAGTATATTCTGTTGCATATATTGCTGTAAAAATATCGGTGTAACAAATAATCGGCGTACTCTCGGTAAGAGAGGTTACTGAACTGGTTTGTACGCTAAATGGTAACGGTTTGACTGCGATTATATGAAAATCTCCAAAAAGGTGTTAAATACTGAGTTTGCGGGTAGTTCGCAATCTGTTAACTATGGTCTTGTACCGGGAACACGTATCAACGAGATGCGTTATATGTGTGACTTTGGACCGACACAGTTTGAAGAAGTAAGACGTGCAATCGCTTATATCGTAGACCGTGATGAAATCAACAAACAGTTAACAGGCGGATACCGTGATAATGGAGTAGATCTTGCGAGACTGAAAACACAAGAAATGCGTTTCCTACGTAAAGATATGCAGATGATCTTCCAGGATCCATACTCATCACTGAATCCGCGTATGACAGTTGGACAGATCATCGGAGAAGGTCTTCTTGCACATGGCATTTTTAAGAAAAATGATGAAAAAATGCAGGCGTATGTTATGGAAGTCATGGAAAAATGTGGACTTGCACCATATATGATCCATCGTTATCCACATCAGTTCTCCGGTGGACAGAGACAGAGAATCGGTATTGCACGTGCACTTGCATTGAAACCAAGATTCGTAGTCTGCGATGAGGCGGTTTCCGCACTTGACGTTTCCATTCAGTCGCAGATCGTCAACCTTCTGAAAGATCTCGGAAGCGAAGACAATCTTGCATACTTATTTATTTCACATGGTTTGAGTGTTGTAAAATATATCAGTGACCGAATTGGTGTTATGTACCTTGGAAACATCGTAGAGCTTGCAGAGTCACAGGAAATGTTTGATCACCCTACACATCCATATACAGAAGCGCTGTTATCAGCAATTCCGACGACAGACGTAGATTCTAACAGAGAGATGATCCCGCTTGAAGGAGATATCCCAAGTCCGGTTCATCCGCCGAAAGGATGTAAGTTCCATACAAGATGTAAATACTGTACAGAAATCTGTAAGCATATTACACCGGAACTTGTGGAAATGAGACCGGGACATTTTGTAGCCTGTCATAATCCACTCGGAGTAGAAAAGGATTCATAAAATCAGAAAGGAATTAGCATGAGCTTTTTTGGAGGATACAGCAAACGAGGAAGACAGTTGGAAGAACAGGATAAAAAGTTCCTGGAATTTAAAAAGCAGATGAGTGACCAGAACATTGTTTTTGAAAAGGGAGATTATCTGGCTATGGTTTTGGGGGCATTCTGGGCACTCTGGCCGGCTCTGGCCATTACACTGGCAGTAATTGTGGGGATCAGCCTGTTCTTTTTATAAAAAACTGCAAAAATCTGAAAGGAAGAATGAATGGATTATACCAGGAAGGCATCAATACAAAGAAAAACTCTTTGGCAGCAAATCGCTGATGTATTAAGAGAAGACATCATTCGGGGGAAGATCAAACCGGGGGAACGAATTGTAGAAGAAGATATTGCGGAGAAGTTTCATGTAAGCCGGGGACCGGTCAGAGAAGCCCTGCGTCATATTGGGGAGGAAGGATTTGTTGTTTATGAGTCTCATAAAGGCAGTACAGTAAAGACGATTTCCTATGAAGAAATGCAGGAAAAATATCTTGTCCGCTCTACCCTGGAAGTTCTGCATGAAAAACAGTGTAAGAAATCCGAATAGAACGAAGGATAATGTGATTTCAGTTGTTTTAGATCAAGTGGCTAAAAAGACCACCTGACAGCGGCGTTCTACTTCAAAGCTTCGTCACAAAACAGTCTGTGTAAATACTTGCAATTACAAGAAAAAACGAATACAATATAGAAAAAGAGGCAGGTATCAAGCGGAAATGAGACAGATGGAATTTAAAATGGAGCGTCCGGGACTGGTTGAACCCGGACAGATTGTTGATGTGACAGAGGGCGTTGTAGCTGCGTATTTTTATTATACGATTGAGCCGGCTGTGGCAATGAGCGCCAATTATCGTTCATGGCAGAGACTTAAGTCAGGACAGGGAAAGGTGATTGACGTAAAGCAGACACCGCAGGGGTATTATGTGGTGTGTGAATTTGATGAAGAGGATGTGGAATAAAGAGAAGGAAAAATCCACTGGAAAGAATTCAATATAAAAAGATCAGAGAATGATAAAAAATGTGGTTATCAGACTCTGATCTTTTTATATTGTCATGTGTATGGAAGGAAACTACTGGTGGCAGACTCTGCAGATGCTGAATGATGGAAAAAACTGCTATATAATCCTGAACCAGGAACATAAACAGAGAAAATCTACAGTCCAAGAAGAGCAGGAAGTTCCCTGATTGCGCCAATCTGTCTTGGTGGATCCGGAATATCATCAAATCCATACGAAGCATAAATAAAAGGAACGTCTGCTTTCTGGCAGGCATCAAAATCACCTGAAGTATCTCCGACATAAACCACATCCTGCAGATGATTGCGCTCCATCAGAAGACGGATGGATTCATTTTTTGGAACCTGTGTCTGACCAAAGCATAAAAAATCTTTGATATATTTTCCGAGTCCCATCGTTTTTAGAAAAACTTCGATATATCCACACTGGCAGTTGCTGACGATATAAAGGTCGGTTTTCTGAGAAAGGTTTTCCAGTGTCTGCGCAACATCTGGGTAAAGAACACCGTGATCGGTTTCAAGCAGCCGATTTTCATAGTTAAAGCAAAGATAGCCGATTCGGTCACGTTCTTCTTTTGGGCAGGAAGGAAAGAGTGCAAGCGTGATCTCATCCATTGTTTTTCCAAAAAGTGACTTAAGCCAATCTGCTGTAAGTGAGAGGGAAAAATCTGTATTCTCCTCTATCGCCTGATTCCAGGATCTGGCAACTGCTTCGGTTGAGTCCCAGAGTGTGCCGTCTACGTCAAATATAATACCATCCATGATTCAATCTCCTGTATCTGAAAAATTATTTAACAGATTAAGGATAGCACAAGGTGGATATCCGGGCAATGATCTGTAAAATATTTTATCGAAAAGTTACAGGTGATGTCGAAAAAATGCGAATTAGTAAGAAAGAAGAAAAGAAGTGTAAGATAGTAGAAACAGAAAAAACAAAAGAAATAAATGGGGGAAAGAAATGGCTGAGGGGAAAATCAGGATCAAAGATATTGCAAAAATAGCCGGAGTGAGTGCAACAACTGTATCGAATGTGATCCATGGAAGAACGGAAAAAGTATCAAGAAAGACGAGAAAAAGGATAGAGGAGATCCTGGATGAACAGGAATATGCCCCAAGCATGGGAGCACGTATCCTTTCCGGAAAATCTTCCGGGATGATTGCTGTAGTTGTTGGAAAAAGGCAGGAATGGGAGCAGGAGAGTGAAAAATTAGAAGAAATACTGCGTGAGATCGAGAAGAGTCTGGATGAGAGGGAATACTATATGTTGCTGCATTTTGTAAAAACAGCAGAAGAATTTATACGATATGCGGCGGTATGGAAACTGGATGGGGTTATCTGTATCTGGCTCAATGAAGAGGCGTGTACAAGAATCCGACAGATGTGTGCAGTTCCGGTGGCTGCGATATACAGAACAGACCGGATTTACGGAAAAGCCGGTGAGGAAGTCGCAAGGTTTCTGTTTAAAAGAGAGAAACAGAGAATCTGGTTTCTGGATGGAACGGAAGAGTACGGAAAAGTGGTATGGCAGGGAATGCAGAAAATATTTTCAAAAAAAGGCTGCTGTCTTGAAGAAGAACAATATCTGGAAATTCCAAAAGACAGGGATCTGCGGAGAATGTTCTATAAAATCCGGCTGGCAGGGCTTGCTTTATCCGCAGATATGCTCGTATTTGCATCTGCCGTACAGGGAGCAGAGGCTGTCGGTTATCTGCATGATCTGGAAATCAAGGTGCCGGAGGAAATTGAAGTGATGGCAGTCGGAAAAGAAGAAACAGCACTCATTTGCCGACCGCAGCTGACAACAGTCGAATTTGAAAAAAAACGATTTGTCCGACAGGCAATTGAAGAATTATATGTCCAGATGATAAAAGGATATATTTTGACAAAATTCGGAAAAATCAGTGTGAAAACGATAATTAGAGGTTCCTGTAATTGATAAAATCGAATTAAAGTGATAAAATTTTAGAAAGCTACTTGACAAAGGTGGTGTCAATTGCTACAATAAAAAAACAGAACGCACTCTGTTTTGTAAAGTAAAGGAGTATGTTATGAGAAAACAAGCTTATTCAATTTTGGTTTATAACAATCCGGGACTATTAAGCCGTATGGCAGGATTGTTCAGCAGACGGGGGTACAATATTGAAAGTATTACCGCAGGTACAACTGCAGATCCGAGATTTACAAGGATCACGATCGTAGCAAGTGGAGATGAACAGATTCTTTCACAGATCGAGAAGCAGGTTCGCAAGATGGAAGATGTGATCGAGATTAAGCCGTTAAATGACAGCAATTCAGTATGCAGAGAACTGGTTATGATCAAGGTTCGTGCAAATGCATCTGAAAGAGCAGAACTTATTTCACTGGCAGATATTTTCCGTGCGAAGATCGTTGATGTTGAAAAAGACTGTCTGATGATTGAACTGACGGGAACCGAATCAAAGCTGAAAGCGTTTATGGAGCTTCTGGACGGATATGAGATCCTGGAGCTGGCAAGAACCGGTATTACCGGACTGAAGCGCGGAAGCGATGATGTGATCATGTTTGATTAAAGCAGAGAGACGTTTTGAAAAGAGCGACGAGCTCGAAAGCGGCACCTTCAGGGATGCAGCAGTAGTTACATAAGAAAGCTAGGGGCATGGAGCCTTTAACTCTATAGAATTCAATAAGTCATAGGAGGAAATTAAAAATGGCAGCAAGAATTTTTTATCAGGAAGACTGTAATTTATCAGTATTAGAAGGACAGACAATCGCTATCATCGGATATG
>ERZ1673739.2748-NODE-2748-length-13746-cov-8.467241_pt1 | contig 13746 bp, 10 predicted proteins | sample MGYA00580210_ERZ1673739 | MGnify/ENA primary metagenome ERZ1673739 (study PRJEB41218, sample SAMN15661749) | gut metagenome | host: Homo sapiens | place: Canada: London | collected 2015-08-20/2019-03-30 | study: EMG produced TPA metagenomics assembly of...
ATCTTTTTTCCTTTTCCATCGATTATCCCTATATATTATCAGCATTTTTGCGCGACTACGGGATCGACTTAATCGATATAAAATATATGCACTGGTGGAAATTCCGGATGCTTTTCGACGGGTTATCAGAGGAAAATGAAATTAAAAAAAGAATCATGTATAGAGGAATTAATCTAAGCGAAATAAGGGACCCGGAAGAGCGGAAACGAATTCGAAAAATACAGAAAGTTATTGAATTAAAGCAGGAAGAATTGACCGATTATGACATCGGCGATGCTTTTGTGTAGGTGTTAAACATGAAAAAAGAGCCAATTTTAGTCCGGGAATGGATTAGATGCCCTGCTTGTGGTTGTAAACTTGCTATTGCAGATAATACAGCTCGAAGCCATGGTATCTACGTCAAGTGTCGGACTTGCAAAAAAGAAATAGAAATTAAAAAATAAAGCACTTAATTGAGCCTATGAGCCTGTGCTATCCATAAAGGAGGGATAGTATGGGCTATGATGGCTCATTGAAATTTGATACAGAAATAAATGAATCCGGCTTTAATTCCGGAGTTTCTAAACTTGGGGGAATAGCCAAGAAAGGCGCAGGCGTTGCGGTTGCTGCAGTTGGGGCTGTTACAGCTGCGCTCGGGGCTGGCGTTGTTGCAGGTGTTAAATACAACGCATCTATAGAGTCATATCAGACATCGTTCGAGGTAATGACTGGTTCCGCAGAAAAGGCAGCGGAAGTAATTGACAGATTAAAAAAAATCGGAGCATCAACACCGTTTGAACTTCCGGATTTAGCAGATACCACGCAATTACTGATGAATTACGGTTTCAGCGCAGATGAAGCTATGGATAAGATGATGATGCTTGGTGACATCTCGCAAGGATCTGCGGAGAAAATGTCTAGAATTGCCACCGCTTATGGACAGATGTCCTCGGCTGGCAAGGTCTCCCTAGAAGATGTGAAGCAGATGATTGAAGCAGGGTTTAACCCACTGCAGGAGATTTCTGAAAGCACAGGGGAGTCAATGTCATCCTTGTATGACAGAATCAGCAAGGGAACAATCTCTGTAGATGAAATTACAGCGTCTATGCAGAGAGCGACATCTGAGGGAGGTAAATATTTCCAGAGCATGGAAAAACAGAGTCAGACATTTAGTGGGCTTATCTCGACCCTGAAAGACAATGCACAGCAGTTGTTAGGCGAGGTTGTGGAACCAATATCTGACGGACTTACAGAATCATTATTACCTGCAGCAATCAGCGCAATTGAACAGCTTACGAAGGGATTTGAAGAAAACGGAGTTTCCGGTATGATACAGGCTGCCGGAAATATCGTAAGCGGTTTATTTACTGGCATAATGGAAAATGCCCCGTCTCTTATCTCGACCGGCTTTGAGCTTTTAAACCAATTTTTACTCGGGATTGCGGCCGGAATACCTGCACTGCGTATTAAGGGATTTGAATTTATAACGCAAATTGCACTTGGAATTTTAGAAAATCTTCCACAACTAATTACGCAGGGAGCAATGGTGATCACGAATTTCGTGAGCGGTCTTTTATCATCACTCCCGTCGGTATTACAATCTGGCGTACAGATGATTTTACGTCTCGTAGATGGCATTATAAACAATCTCCCTTCCATTGTATCAGCAGCGGCTCAGGCGATTGCTCGGTTCGTATCGAGTGTCGCAAGCAATCTTCCTCAGATTCTATCCACAGGTATTAAAATTATTGGTGAATTAGCTTCTGGTTTAATCCGAGCTATACCAAACCTTGTGGGGAAAATACCACAGATTATATCCGCAATCAAAGATGCGTTTTTAAGTGTGGACTGGCTTAGCGTCGGAGTTAATATCATTAAAGGAATTGCTTCTGGTGTAGCTTCTGCGGCGGGGCAACTCGTAGATGCTGCGGTAAGTGCTGCAACAGATGCTCTGAATTGGGTTAAGAATAAGCTCGGGATTCATTCTCCATCCCGTGTATTTAGGGATCAAGTTGGAAAAAACATGGCTCTCGGTATTGGCGTTGGGTTTGAGGATAATATCCCGTACAAAGACATGGAAAAGCAGGCGAGTAGGATGGTGACGCGTATACAAGGAACAGCTCTCGGAATCACATCATCAGCTAGTTCGACAGCGAGTGGATATGTGGCTTCAAAATCCGCAATCAGAACGACAGATACTAGAGATCTGATTTATGCGGTAGAACGTCTATCCAGACTCGCAAACAGACCAGTCGAGATCGTTAATAAGATTGATTCTATAGAGACGTCCAGAGTGCTTGCTACGCCAATGCAAAGACAGATGAAAAAGAATCAAGAATTCAGAAAAATGTTAGGAGGAGATAGAACTTGAGTTTATCTGTAAAATTCAATGACCAGGAACTCGGAAAGTACTTAAATGTACTATCCGGGTTTTCTCCGTTTAATGGGGTAGATAGAGAAACGGAACTTTTAGAGAGTGCCGAATCGTGTAAAGGTGAAGAGTTCGGATATAGTACTTACAAGTCAAGAGTTATAGAGATGCCGTTCGAATTAATCGGAGACATTGCAGAAAGCTACAATAAAATTCAGAAGATACTAAACGTTTCAGAGCCAAAAAGGCTTGTGTTTGGTAATTACCCGAATCGTTATTTTTACGCAATACCGAATGGCAATCTTGATATAACGCAGGTCTCAATCTTCGGAAAAGGCACAATCACATGGATTATTCCGGACGGTGTAGCTTACTCTGTGGCAGAGTTTAACTTCGATGGTGTTCAGCAAGATGGCTACCAGACAATTACTATTCAAAACAATGGCACAGAATGGGCGGATGTAGACTACGAGATTACGCACGAGCACGAAAATGGATTTATTGGGCTTATCAGTCAGTACGGCATTATTCAACTCGGAAAAGAGGAGGAAGCTGACGGAGAAACATATAAAGCATCGGAGGTGCTTGCGAAAGGATTCGGGAAATTCGCAACAGATCACGGAACATCTGCACAGAATCCATCGAATACGACAAGCGGGATCCTTGAAGTGCGTGACGTAGCTGGAAATAATTGTCTTCTTCTTGCTGGAGGGCAGTCGGGATCTGCGAATTGGTGGAATGGTGGGATGAAGACCATTACAATTCCGGCGGATAGTGAAGGAGCGACTGGATCAAAGAACTTCTACTGCTATACTCAGCACTGGTTTGAAACTGGATTAATGGGGCAGACAGGGGCACAGACAATCGCATTCCTGACAGGCGATAATCAAGTTATTTGTGCGATGTCAATCAATAAAAGTGACTTAGTTGGAAACATGGCTCACGTGGACTGGTTCGGTCCTAAAAATAAGCTACTCAAAAGTATTGATTTTTCTCCGACAAACGGTGAAGGAAATCCATATAATCTCAAAATGGGTGGAGGACACAATGATTTCCTTAAAGAAGGAGATCGTCTGAGAATTTTCTGGTATGGACAATATTTCACTTACACCTTGCCTGAAATCAAAAATATGGAGTGTAAGAAGGTGCAGATATGGATTGGACAATGGGGGAATCGTAACCTTGCTAATCAATATGTTACAAGGAATTATATTAAACACTTTTCGTTTACTAAAAATAATGTAGAAAAATATAGGGATATTCCAAATAGGTATAAAGCTGGGGACGTGGTTACGATCGATGGAGAGAGTGCAAAGGTTCTTGTGAATGGGATGTCGGCAAGAGGAGATGAAATTACCGGCACGGATTATTTTAAAGTTCCGCCGGGAACAACAGAGGTTCAGTTCTGTTATTCTTCTTTTTCATCTCCACCGCCACGGATCAGAGCAAAAATACGGGAGGTATATTTGTAATGAAACATGTCAGAATTGCGATTTTAAACACGAATAACATGCCAATAGCCTTTATGGATAACAAACATAAAAAGTCCATGCACTACTGGAATGATAAACTTCATGAGTATTTGCAAGGTACTGCGGAAACCTATAGTTTTACGGTAAATGCAAAGCATGCAGACGCGGAACATGTTACGGTTGGGAATAAGGTGGCATTTATTTACAGAAACAAATCGTACTACTTAAACATTATAAATACTGACCAGACAGAAGAAACAATCACAGCAACGGCATGGTCATTATCATTTGAATTGATTAATGAGGACGCGGGCAAATATAAAGCAGAAAAAGCGATGAGTTTCGCGGAATACCTTGCTGTATTTGATGCAGAGAAGACACTGAAACTGGGGATTAACGAAGTATCAGACAAACGCATCACAAATGAATGGACTGGTACGACATCCGTGTTAAAAAGATTATTCTCTCTTGCTAATGTTTTTTCAGCAGAAATAGAGTTTAAAACAGTTTTAAATAGAGACTATTCTTTGAAAGAAATTATTTTAAATGTTTACCGAGAACATTCCAGCGCTAATAGTGGAATCGGAGAATATCGAAACGATATTGTCCTGCGGTACGGAAAAGGAATCACCGGGATTCGGAAGACTACGGATGCAGAGAGTCTTTATACTTGTATCCAACCCACCGGAAAAGATGGCTTGACAATCAACGGACTAAATAAAAAAGAGTACGATGAGAATGGTAATATTGAGTACTTTACGGATGGTATGATAATCCGAGCACCGCAGGCAAGAGACCGGTTTCCATCCAATATTGTTAACAAGGCAGATGCTTACATCCTAATGCGGAAAGAGTATGATACAGATAGCAGAGACAAGCTCTATAGCATGGCTTTATCCGATCTGAAGGTGGTTTCTAAGCCTATAGTAACCTATGAGGTTGACGGATATTTTGATACTGCAATCGGGGACACTGTAAGGATACAGGACCAGGAGTGGACGCCAATACTTTACCTACAGGCGAGAGTGTCGGAGCAAGTAAGAAGTCTAACAAATCCAAAGACAGCAAAAACAGTGTTTAGTAACTATAAGGAGTTGACATCAGAAATCTCTGATAATTTACTGCAAGAAATGAAGGATTTGATTGCAAAAAATAAGGTTTACACCTGTTCAGTTTCAACCGACAACGGTGTTGTATTTAAAAACGGTGTTGGTAGTACTACTTTGACAGCTCATGCTTACGACAACGGAGTAGACATTGCCGATAGACTGAAAATCCAATGGAAGAAAGACGGTCAAGAACTTTATACCGGCAGGAGTGTGACAGTAAACTCGGAAGCCGTGGATACTAAGGCGATTTACTCGTTCGAAGCGTTTGAAAACAATGTAAAGCGTGGGTATTATGAGGTTACAGTGACAAATGTATCGGACGGGCAAAATGGTGTCGGCATCGAAAATATTACAAAATATTATCTTGCATCCGACAGAAATATTGGAATCACAACAGGTACTGATGGATGGACAATTGTTATGCAGCAGATCACACCCGAAAAGAAGTATCTTTGGAGTTATGAAAACACATCCTATACAAACGGCACATCGATAAATACAACCCCAGTTATTATCGGAGTGCACGGCGATAACGGAGCAGACGGAAATCCAACAGGAGTCACAGAAAGCGAGACAGAGCCTGCTGATCCATACATCGGAATGCTATGGAAGAACACTGGTACCTCTGGTGGTAGGGTGAAAGATGCCATCTATCGGTGGAATGGGGTATCTTGGGGATTGTTTAAATTTACAGCATCCAATATAGAGGCGGAGACATTCAAAGGTTTTGATTTTATTGGAGCGAATTTTACAAGTGTCGATGAGTTTATTTCGCCGCACCACATCGATGATAATACCGTTGTGGAAGCAAAGCACAAAGTAAATCTTAAGATAAGTAAGGGAGCTATTGTAGCAACGGATGATTTGTACTTTAAGCAAGGTGATGGATGGACTTCTTCTCCGCAAGAACACCGATTGACACAACTTCTGGCGGGAAATGGAATTTATTGCTATATCGAAGATTATCGGACTGGAGAAAGAAAAAGGATGAGTTTGGATGCAGATGGTTTTGATCCTCCGCTGTCCTTTTTTAATCTTGTTTATCCCATTGGATCAATTTACATGTCAGTCAATCCAACTAACCCCTCAGAGCTCTTCCCGCGAACCGCATGGATGGAGTGGGGGCAGGGCCGTGTCCCAGTTGGAGTAGATCCCTCTCAAGCGGAATTTAATGCAGCGGAAAAAATTGGCGGATCTAAAACTGTAACACTTACAGTCGATCAGATGCCGAGACACACTCATAACGTCCCGAAACCGGAATGGTATGGGGTTACGTCAGAGCTAGATACTGGTTTCGGATTGCTCAGAACGAAAAATCCTAATAAAGACGGATCCGATGGATTTGTATCCGCTTCTGCCGGAGGAGGTAAGGCACATAGCAACTTACAGCCATATATAACCTGCTACATGTGGGTAAGGACGGCATAGGAGGAGAATAATGGAGATTAGAGCAAGACCGTAATGGTCTTATTTTAATGCAATAATATAATTAGGAGATTATTATGGAGACTTTAATCATGCAGACATATAATATTGTACTACCCGCAATTTTAGGCTATGTTATTTGGCTGCTTAAAAATCAAAAGAAAGACCGAGATGCAAACAGCAAAGGCACGATGCTTTTGCTCAGAGTCCAGATGATTGAGTACCACGAGAAGTGGGTTGTAAGAGGCTACGTAACAAAACACGGACTCGAAAATTTTATTGAGATGTATGACTCATATCACGATCTCGGCGGAAACGGAGTGGCTACGCAGCTGCTTGAAGAAGTAAAAGAATTGCCGATTAGAGGTTAGGAGGTAGAAAGGATGGAACAAATTACGAATTATGTAAAGCCGGAGCTGCTGGTGGTAGCAGTAGTGTTGTATTTTATCGGAATGGGATTAAAAAGCGCGCAGGCAGTAAAGGATAAGTACATCCCACTTATTTTAGGCGGCGCAGGGATTGTGTTGTGTGCCGTGTGGGTATTGGCTACATGTCCGATCAGCACCGGGCAGGAGATTGCGATGGCAGTATTTACAGCGATTGTGCAAGGCATTTTGGTGGCAGGTCTGAGTACATACATCAATCAGACAATTAAACAGCTTGGAAAAAATGAATAAAATAACAAAAAGTAAAGGGAGTCTTCGGACTCTCTTTTGTTGTGTTCGAAGGAGGAAGAGATATGAGTATTTGTAATGGAGTAGCAGGAAGTAGAGGGAGAAATCCAATCGGAATTTTTATCCACAACGATGCCGGAAGTCAAAATGCGAATGCGGCATTTTATCGGAATTGGCTGCAAACACATCCTTTGGAAAATGGTTTCGCGCATTATTATGTGGCTCAGGACGGCATCTTACAGGCGGAAGATGATTCAAATTGCGCATGGCATTGTGGGAACTTAGATGGGAATTTAAACTATTTAAGCGTAGAAGTATGTCAGAGCATGGGGGATTTAGACGTATTTAAACATAACGAAGAGAAAGCTTTTCAGCTGGTTGCAAGTAAATGTATTCAGTATGGAATTACACCTAATGAAAATACAATCAGATTGCATCAAGAAGTTTACGCGACAAGCTGCCCTCATAGATCAGTAGAGATTCACGGGGGTAGAGGTGCAACAAAAGCATATTTCATTGAGCGGATCAAGGCTCATATCAAACAACAGACAGCGAAGCCATCAGAGCCACCGAAGCCAAAAACTCCTCTATGGTATCAGGCACATGTATCTGGCAAAGGCTGGATGGATGCGGTAAACGGAGATATCGCCGGAACCGTGGGGCAGAATCGGGCACTGGAAGCAATCAAGATTGACATGCGGAAATTGAATTTTAAGATTAAGGCTCGTGCCCATATCCAAAATATCGGGCTTAAGGATTTTGGATACATCAAACACGATACCGTCATCGGGACGACCGGAAAAGGTCTGCATTTAGAAGCAATCGAATTGATTGCAGAGGGGCTGAAAGGAAAGAAACTGCAGACTAGAGTACACATTCAGGACATTGGATGGACTCGCTGGACATCTGGCATGATCGGAACGGTCGGCATGAACAAGAAAATCGAAGCGATTGAGCTTAGATTGGTATAAAATGAATCGGTGGCATTGCCACCATTTTGCCACCGATATAAAGATATAATACAAAGATATGAAAATCGGCAAAATCTGAACTGTTGAAAAAGCCTTGATTTTACAGTATTATAGGAGATGTGGAGAGATGTATGAAGATAAACTTTTAAAAGTTTAGGAATACGGTTCATGTGGAAAGTATCGTGCTCTTGTCCCACAAGTCACCAGATAGCCATATAGATGTGAAAGTTGAATTTGGAGAAGGTGAAGAAAAGGTACCTTTAGATAAAATTGCGGAGCGGGCAAAGCAATATCAGCCGGCTCCAAGGGTTACATATAAAATGATACAAGAATATATTGAAGAAAAATATGGCTTCAAAGTACATACGGCATATATCGCAGAGGTAAAAAGAAATTTAGGATTGCCGATGTATGATGCACCTAATATGGTAGAAGAGTTGAAACAGCCGAGAAGGCATCCGACGGCGGAGAAAGTAGAAGCGATAAAGGATGCATTAAAACATTTTGGGGTGATTTAATATGAGCGTTATTTATATGTTATTTACTGTGAGCTTTGATTATAATAACTATTGAAGAAATTATATCAGTTATTTGGAGGTCAAATGGAATGGGAAATGATATATTTAGCGCGGTAATTGAGCTCAACAAAATTAGACAGCAGGCATATGAAATATATTTACCCATAGTGGAGGAATTGTGCAACAGAGAGGTATCAGAAGAAGAATTGTCTCATTGTCTCGATTACTTATTAGATTTCGCAGATGATGCGAGTATGCTGGAATTGTATAAAAAGTTGTGCAGAAGATTTGTATACACATATCCTGGATGTATAAATTTTTATGTCAATGCCTATAAAGAGATGTGGGAAAAAACAGGATTCTGAAAGGGGTTTACATGAATCAACTTATAAAAATGGATGAAGAGTATAGGAAGTGGATTGAGGACATAGGAAAACGCTATAAACAGAGACAGATTAAGGCATCTGTTTCTGTTAATCAGGAAATGATTGGTTTCTATTGGTCTATAGGAAGAGATATTGTAGAAAAGTCGGCTGAAAGTAAGTGGGGCAGTGGATTTTTTGTTAATTTAAGTAAAGATATGAGAACAATTTTGCCAGGGGTTCAAGGCTTATCAAGTTCGAATCTCAGATATATGAAGAAATTTTATGAATTGTACAGTGATCCAATTCTTCCACAATTTGTGGAAGAATTGAAGAGCAAAGAGGATTCAATAAATGTTCCACAACTTGTGGGAGATTTATCGGATAAAGAATTGTTTTCGATTCCGTGGGGACATCATAGAGCTATCATTGATAAATGTAAATTGGACAGGGAAAAATCAATATTTTTTGTGAAGAAAACGATTTTAAATAATTGGTCAAGGGCAGTACTTTTAAATTTTCTTGATACCGATTTATATGAGCGTCAGGGAAAAGCAATTTCAAACTTTGAATACGCATTGCCTGAACCACAAAGCGACCTTGCACAGGAAATAACAAAGGATCCATATAATTTCGACTTCGTAGCAATCAGAGAAGATTATAGTGAGAAAGAGTTAAAAGACGCATTGATGGACAACATCACAAAATTTCTTATGGAACTTGGAAAAGGTTTTGCTTTTGTTGGAAGAGAATATACAATACCGATTGAAGGAACAGAGGAAAAAATAGATCTTTTATTTTATCATCTGTATTTGCATTGTTACGTTGTTGTTGAAGTTAAAATAGTAGCTTTTACATCGAGAGACATTGGACAGATTGGTACATATGTGAATATTGTGGATGATTTGGTCAAGACAGATTTTGATGCAAAAACAATTGGTCTGATTATATGCAAAAGCAAAAATAATATCCTTGCAAAATATGCGGTAAATAGTTCAAAAGAACCGATAGGAATATCTGAGTATAAGTTGTCAAATTTATTGCCTGTGGAATATAGAGCATCTATGCCAACGATAGAAGAAATTGAGAATGAACTCAGGTAAATATTTTAAAAGAAACTAACGGATAAGGAGCATTGAATATATGTTGAATTCAAACGAAAGAATGGGTTTCATAATTGAATATATGTCTTCATATGATGAAAAAATCAAAATGGCAAATAAAAACGGATTATTTGATGCTGCAAAAATGTTTGAGTTATTTGCGATTGAGGTATGTAATGTATGGTTCGGACAGAAGTTTAGTAATCTGAATGACGAGACGGCAACTTATCCATATGTAGATTTGATATCAGAAAACAGAGAACTTTTAGTGCAGGTAAGTACTGTACAAGATGTACCAACAAAAATAAAAACTACATTGGAAAAGATAAGGGATTCAAAAGATAAAAAATGCTCGGACTTAAAGAATATTGTATTTTTTGTACTTAGTAATAATAGTATTGATAAGGTGAGAGAGTATAGTGGGGATAATCAAATTGGGAGTATTTCATTTACTATTAAAGATAATTTGATTACTACAAATGATATTATAACTAAAGCACAAAATGATCTTAATTTTCAGAAGAAATTATACAAGGTATTAAAGGATGAGTATGAGAACTTTAATATTAATATCAGAAAATTTAAAGGTGCATTGGAACTTAGTAATTCAGGGTTGAAAAATATTGAAGGATTGATTAACGGAGAATATGAAATCGATAGAAATGAATTTCTTGAAAAAATAACAAAAGACAATGAGCGATATATTTCAATACAAGGTGGAGCTGGTAGCGGTAAATCTGTTTTATGCAAAAAATATGTTGAAAATGAAAAATTGGTTTTATATGCTCGTGCTGAAAGATTTTTGGAAGAAAGTCATATTGACGACATTTGGGATTGCTGTATCCAAGACGTTTTAGAGTGTATTAATGGAAACAAATTAATATTCTTTATTGATGCTCTCGAGTTTATTGCGGACTGTGCCGAAACAAAATTTGAATTATTACAGTATTTGTATGATATGGCGGCAGAATATCAAAATGTGTACATAGTAACATCTTGTAGAACGAGTGATAAAAATGCTTTTATTAAACTGGAAACAAATTTTTCAATAAAAATTTATGAAGTTGGCGATATAACAGAAGATGAACTTGCATTGCTTATGAAGCAATATCCGATTATTCATAAAATGTATAAAACAAATTTATATGTTGATTTATTAAAATCGCCCTTTTATATAAACTTGATAGTTAGTAATTCGATGGATATTGATAATATAGGTGATGAAAATTCTCTAAGAGAATATATTTGGAAAAACATAATATGTTTGGAGGAAAAATCTCGAATGTATGGCATACTCAGTAACAAAGTTATTGAAACTGTTGAGAAGATTGTGTTTGAAAGAGCTAGAAAATTTATGTTGGGTATTCATAAGGACGATATAGATAGAGACATAATGCATGCATTGCTTTCAGAAGGTGTAATTGCTCAACAAGGAGATTATATTAGACTGAAATATGATATTTTCGAAGATATTTGCTTTGAACATTATTTTGATAAAGCTTTTGATTTGTGCAAAGGGAAGTATAAGACCTTCTATGATGAAATAGAAAATCTTGGGCGATGTGTGTATAGACGGTATCAGATTTGGATTTCAAATAAAATGTTTATACAGGTAAATAGAGATAAGTTTTTATATAGCCTTACTTTTTCTGATGAGATTCCGCAAAGTTGGAAAAGGCAAACAGAAATTGGAATTGTTAAGTCAAGGTTTTGTGATAATTATTTCGAAGAACAAGGGTCGGAGATTCTGGAACAAGGCATGTTGTTCGACTTTGTGAAGAATATTAATTTGTTCGCATTTGAAGGTGAGTTATTACATATTAGACAAGAATCACCACAAATGAAATTGTCCCCAATTGGTAATGGAAGACCATGTATTATTCGACTTTTGAAAAACGAAGAAATATATAAGAAAAATATAATCGGAAGAGATGATATAGTTAAGTTATGCTTGGATTATGCGAAACAAGAAGATAAAGTGGCAGTTATTGCTTCAGATGCATGCACTATGATGGAATATTATGTGGAATATTCGTTGCAGGAATCTGAGCAAGAAAACTATTATAAAATCATAGATGAAATATCGTCTTGCTTAGAAGCACTTTATCGAATGGCAGATAACTCAGAAGAGTGGTTAAAAAAGTTTTTTAATACATTGATTAATAATTATATTAATGGAAATAGAAAAAGTATGCGTAAGTCAGAAGATATTATGGAATGGACATTGAAGAATGCTTATCCTACTTTGGTAACTGGATTAGCAAGCGAATTGTGTTCGATAGCTGATATACTATGGTTACGTGGAAAAGTAGATGCAGAGAAATTTGATTTCTATAGAGCCGATAGACTGTCTAAGGGTTTTGAATATGGATTAAGTGAGAAAGCTGAACATTATAATTATTTATATAGAACAGTGTACGAGAATGCATTTTTATGGAATCTGTTTCGATTGAATTTTAAAGTGGGATTTCATTGGGCAATTCAATTTATAAATAGGGTAATATTAGAATATGCAACTAATAATCCTGAATATGTAATAAAAATCAAAGTAAAAATTAGTGAGAGTAATGCAATAAAGGAATATTGGGGAAATGGAAACATGTGGCTTGCAGGGATTAGAGATCACAATGTACCTACCTTAATAGGAGATGTTATTTTTTGTCTTAAAGAGGCTATAATAAGCAGTTTGGAGATTTGTAAAAAGTATCATGAATTCACTGTTGCATTTGCAAATTATGTCAAAGAAACTATTTATTCAAAATCAAATAATATAGTATTGCTTACAATCATTGAGAGTATAGGAATGCACTTTGAAAACGAATTACCGGGTTATGCTTTGGATTTGGCTACAAGCATAGAACTTGTTCATTGGGATACCACAAGATATATGTTGTACAAAAAAATCCGACAAAAGAGTTGCTCGAAAGGCAAATTCTTAAGACCATGGGGATACCTGAGCTTAAAGATAGATATGAGTTGGATAAAAAATGTGATTTGAGTATACAAGAATATGTATCTCATACACAGATATATTTTGATTCAATGGTTCAGGATAAATGCTATGGAATTCTTGATTATTTATATTCAATTATAAAAAATGATGCAGAAAATGCACAGGACTATTTACAGATTCAAAAAATGGATATGCGTGGTGCAAAAGCAACCAAGATAACCGACAATATAATTATGTTAGAACCCCAAATATCAGGGGAAGCAGAAAAAATTGTTCTAAGACAAGAAGAATTCAATAAACCTAAGCAGAGATTAAATGCGGCGATTAAAAAGTGTAATGATAATATGGTGTCTGGGCAGATTGACTTGCCATCAACTCTTGATGCAATTAAAGTTATTTTAGAATTGATGAAGGATACTGATATGGCATTTCAATATGAAAATCTTTTGATACTTTTAATTGCTAGTGCAATAAATCATCAAGAATTAGAAAATGAGAAAAGGGAAAAGTTTTGCACAATATGGATTAACGGAATAGAGAAATTGTTTTCTAATGGAAGCTTTTTGGCGGATACTGCACTTATGCCAGTTTTATTGAATCAATTGGAAAATGATGTTGCTATTGGGATAAAAAATAAAATAAAGAAAATTGTGTTGGATTGTTTAATGTATAAGGGGCAACATGGTGTTATTGATGAAATGGCTAAATACGTGAAGAGATATTTAGCTAATCACGAGACTTTGGCACAAGCGGTATTTAATACAATTATTAAATTATCTGAAGATCAGATGGAACATCAAAAATATAAT
>ERZ1673739.2754-NODE-2754-length-13722-cov-12.027146_pt1 | contig 13722 bp, 17 predicted proteins | sample MGYA00580210_ERZ1673739 | MGnify/ENA primary metagenome ERZ1673739 (study PRJEB41218, sample SAMN15661749) | gut metagenome | host: Homo sapiens | place: Canada: London | collected 2015-08-20/2019-03-30 | study: EMG produced TPA metagenomics assembly of...
CGAGCTCTATTTGGGGCTACGGATAGCCTCGTTATACCATTCGCTGAATAGTTACACTTTTACTTAATTAAATATTATTAATTATAAAAACATGCAATCCAAATTCTTATCCTCATACAACAATTCTAATCCAATTTGAGACAAATGATATTGATATTAAAATAAGAAATTATCTAAGCTCTTAATATTCATACATTATTTCTAGTCTAACTCCCCTTCTACTTAACGTAAGAGGGGGCAAAAAGGGCATAGCCGTCAGCCTAAACTTACTAAATTCAAAATAATATTAAAAATATTTCGCTTGGAGCTTTTTTACCCCATTCCTTTCAGGAGCAGGGTTCTATTTCGTATTTTTCAACATAACAAAGAAGTATTAAGTTTTTTTTAATTAATGGTAAATAAAAATTAACTACACTTTGGCATTTCCTCTTTTAACCGAATAGTTAACCAATCCTACAAATCCGTGAAACGGATAAACAAAGTAACATAGGATAACTTTTTGTTTTTTCCTTTCAAAGCAATGGTTTGCCGACACCTTATCAATAAGTTCTTTAAAATTCTTATAAGCCTCTTTTTCTTCTAATTAAATATATTACCAACATTCAGATAAACAAAGCGGGTATTCCTTAGACATTTTTAATCAATATAAATCACAAACTTGTTTGATTTGTATCAATTCAAAATCATCACCAACTTTGAAACGAACTTCAGGACAGTTAGTTATACAGTTTATATACAACAGACAGTCTTTTAAATACTATCAAGCAACAGCTCTTGAATCCTGCCGCATTTCAATTCTCTTTTTCCCATATAACGATTTTCCCATTTTTATTTATCCCGTCAGTAGCTCCACCTTGCCGGTTTCAGGGTGCGAAGCTACGGACGGGGCCCCTAAAAATCTGCAAGGCCGCTTCGCGCCCTGCGGGTTTTGGCGAAAATTTTTCAATCCGTCCAGCCGGGCGGTTGAAAATTTTTCACCAAAAGCCTTGCATATTTTCTCCCCGTCCGTATCCGCCCCCTGAAACGAGCAAGGTGAAGCCACCGACAAGGCATAAAAAAAAAAGTCAATGTTATGAAAAAGAGAATTGAAATACAGCAGGATTTGAAACGAGGCTTCGGCTCCGCTCCAACCGGCATTAAAAATTTGGTGAAGTGGTCGCCGGTCGGTTTCGTGGTCTATGTGGCGGTGCGTTTCGTGTGTGCCTTTTTGGGTGGTGTGCTGCCCATGTCGGCAGTTTTGGCGGTGGTGGTTTTCCTCATCCGTGCCGTGTGGCGTATCCTTTGCGTGTTCGCTCTTTTCATCCTTGTTCTTTGCGTGATACTCTGACAGAATATGAATCATTTTAAAATCAAATCATTATGACTAAAGTACATTTATTGGGAGCTAACAGAAGTTACGACAGAAGCGTTCAGACCGTTTCAGTCAATCAAGTGGTAGTATTGGAAGGCTACAGCTATGACAGCTATGTTGTGTATGAAGTAAGCCGCAACGGGTGGGGAATAACCTATCATCTTGTCAATTTGCGAACACACGAGTTTCACACTTCCGACCTTATCCGCCCGTTGTCGGAGAAATTCGGGATAGGCATCTATTACGATGATGCGAATCCCACGTTTTTAGATCCGTTGGAAACAGCCGCTTTACTCACCAAGGCAAAAGAGAAGAAAGCCGAAGAAGAAAAGAAAGCGAAGGAAACAAGAGAGGAATACGGACGTATAGCCAAAATCGGTGCGGAGCGTTTGCGCCCCCTTGTCCCGACGGATGCAAAGGCGGTCATTATCGGCACACTACGGGTAAACGAGTGCGACAGCTATACGGACTATTATGACTACAGTATAGCAAGAACCGTCATTTTAGGCTTTTCCAAACATACACGCAACCTCTTTTCAGAAATGCGCAAGCATGCCGCCAATTTTGAGGGAACAGCCTATTTGGCGGAATATAACGCAGATTACGAACACCGTGAAAATTACAGCATGGGAGACGGTATGTATTTGGGCAGGAACAAGTACAGCGGTTGGACGGTTGAGAAAGAGCCTATCCACGACCTTGAAAAATTCATAGAACGGTATGCGCACACCGCAGGGGATGAAGCCAACCTTTGTATGAAAGCACCGCAGAGAAACAGCGATACGGCAGAACAATCCACAGCAACCGCAGACCTTTCAACCCTCAGTCTTGAAATCGTGGAATACAGCGAGAAGGCGATTGCCGTATTCGGTGACACCAGGCCGATAAAGGACATTCTGAAAGACTTGAACGGTCTGTTCCGTGCAAACCTCACCTATAAGGGCGAAAGGCGTGCAGGGTGGATATATTCCAAGAAGCAGGAAACGAAAGTAAGGGAAGCACTCGCCACGTGCATCCGTGTATGACAGCATGAACGGCAGGGCGGAACAATCCGCCCGCCTATCAACGAACCCATAAAAAAAGTAACGACATGAGAACGGAAACAAGAACATACACCCTCTATCGGATAACCGAGTTATCCGAGGAAGCCAAAGAGAAAGCACACACCGAATGGTTGTGCAACCGATATTTTTACGGTTGGACACACGAGAACCGTCAGACCCTTGATACCTTTTGCGAACGCTTCGGCATTGTGTGCCGTAATTGGAGATATGACGCATGTAATTACAGCTATGACTACCGCAGCAGGCAGGAAGACTGCATAGACGGGCTAAACGGTTGGCGGTTGGCGGCCTATCTGATGAACAACCATTGGAACGACCTGTACACGCCAAAATATTTTTGGAAAGGGAGGAAAGGACGAAAAAGCAGGATATTTGTAGATGCCTGTTGTCCCCTTACGGGCTATTATATAGATAACTGTATTCTTGATCCGATTTATCAGTTCTTGAAATCCCCCACCGAAAATATCACGTTTGACTGCCTTATGAACGAATGTCTCGACAGTTTTTTCCGTGCTTGTCGGGATGATATGGAAAGCACCCGGACTTTGGAATACTTCACGGAAGAAAGCAACGCCAACGGTTGGGAATACCTTTCAGACGGAAAACTATTCAATTAATTATCAACATTTAAAACTTATCATTATGAAAACGAACAAGAAAGTACAGACGAACAGCGTACAGAAAGCAGAGAAAGAAAATGCAGTAAAGGTAACCGCTTTGGCAATCATCCCGAAACCGATGACACTACTCACACCGCAGGACGTGCCCACGGCTACCGAAGTGACAGAAGCACCCGAAACGGCAACCGTTCCCACCGTTACGGAAGAAGCACCGCAGCAGGCCACGTTCAAGACACCGCTTGCAACGGCCACAGCCGAAACAGACCTTGACATCACCACCATACACCCAAGCACGGACAACCACCGCAAGACGTTCAATGACGCATCCTTGCAGGAACTTGCGGAAAGCATTCGGGAAGTGGGAATCCTGCAGGCCATTGCAGTACGCCCACGCACGGAAGGCGGTTATGAAATCATATACGGTGAACGCCGTTACCGTGCCTCATTGCTTGCAGGAGCAAAGACCATAAAGGCAACCATATATAACAATGTGACGGACGATGAAGCGGAAGACATGTCGTTAAGCGAGAACTTGCAGCGTGAGCAGGTACGCCCCACTGAAGAAGCAAAAGCGTTCAAGCGGTTGCTTGAAAAGGGCAGATATGACATGTATTCACTGACCGCCCGTTTCGGACGGAGCGAGAAATATATCTATACCCGATTGAAACTGAACGAACTCTATGCGCCTGTCGGTGAACTGTTGGACAATGAAACAATCACTGTCAGCGTAGCCGAGGAGATAAGCACCTATGAGCCCGATATACAAAAAGACGTGTACGAGAAGCACCTCAAAGAGGGGAACGGTGAGGATTGGACGGGATATACATTGAACCTCTTCAAAAGGTACTTTGAAAAATACTATACCACCGACCTTGGGCAATACAAGTTCGACAAGACGGAATGCAAGACATGCGTACACAACGCAGCCAATTACAACCTCTTTGCCGAGCATAACGGGTGCGGACACTGCACCAACCGCAAATGTCTGGAAGCCAAGAACGCAGCCCATGTGGCAAAAGAGACGGAGAAACTTTTGAAATCCGATCCGAAGCTGGTTGTCGCACGCCCCTACTACGGAAGCCGTAACGATATGGCACTACAGAAATTGGACAAGAAAGGGCATGAAATCAAGGAACTTGACTACAACGTATCGGCAAGGGAATTCCCCAAAGCACCCGAAGCACCGAAGAAAGAGCAGTTCACCCAAACGAAAGAGTACGAACAGGCGGTGCAGACATTTGAGCGCAGAAACGAGGAATATGCCCGAAAGGTGGAGGAACTTGACCGCATGAAGGAGGAAGGCAGGATAAAGACCTATGTAAAGGTAGGACAGACAGAACCCGAACTCTGCTACGTGGAGATAAACAGGAAGGAAACCGCCCCCGTCACTATCGGGACATTGCAGGAAAGGGACAAGCGTTTCAAACAGCTTTCCATCGAAAAGACCGTTGCCGATACGAAAAAGATTGTCCGGGAGAACGACTATCCCGAAAGCCCGTTCACGCAGTACGAAGACGGTATGGTTTATTTTGCCATGCTTGCCCAACTTCAAAGGAGACATTTCCCGCTTTTCGGCATCAAGGACCAGCCTTTCGCATTGGACGAGAAACAGCGGATGAAAATCGTTGCCAAACTGACGGACGCACAAAAGACGGTAATCAAACGGGACTTCATCAGCCACTTCCTTTGTGAGAACGGCCACGGAGACAACAACGCATCCAAGCTGCTGAGGGACTTCGCAAACATGCACTTCCCCGACCAATACGGACTTGTCAAAGCCACCCACGAGGAAGAATATCAGAAACGGCATGAACGTTTGGAGGAAAGGATAAAGGAAATGAAGAAAGCGGAAAAGAAAGCTGCCAGGGAAGCCGAAAAACAGCAGACGACAGAAAAGACGGAAAAGAAGACCACCGCCCCGAAAACAGAGAAGCCCGAAAGCGGAAAAGCCGCCTGACACCAAGCGGAAAGCATGTGCCGGAAACAACATCCGGCACATCTTTTTCACCGCCCCAAGAGAACAGAGGGCAGGGCCGGACGACCCCACCCACACCGCCACCGTAAAACCTTTTAAAATATTAGCGAATGAAATATATAAGAATGTTCCCGGACGTGGAGTATTCCACCGACAGGGATTTTTTCCTTGAAAATCAGATTGTCTGCATTGTAAGCAGGGAGGGCACGAAGTTTTGCAGCCTGATAGAAAACCGTCTGTTCATGCGTTCCCAAAGCCGCCATATCAGCAAGCGGATGCAGCTGCATATCATGTGTGAAATCCACAAGGAAATCTGCCGCCTTCGCTATGGCGGCGAGCCGGTGGAATGACCTGCCACACCCCACACCTGAATACTTCCTCTCAAAAAAGTCGGGCAATCCCTATGCGGTTGCCCGGCTTTTTTCTATTTTTGCAGGGTTGAATCAAAAAAAGAAGGTTATAAGATTAAAGAATTTGAATGATAACATATTAGAATAGCTTTTAGCTGTTTATTCCCGAACACGAAACGACCAATTTTAATGCAGGAGAATAAACGAGCGGAGTCCTTGTCATATCCATTGGCACGGACTTAACTCGTCTCCTGCGAGGCGCTTGGTCGTGCCTGTGTTCGGACTTGTTAAGTTCCGTGCTTTTTTCGGTACTTAACAGTAATTACGGACAAGGCATTAACAAAAAAACTCATGGAAATATGTATGACAGGAATGTTGCCGTTACAGGCTGTACCATTGAAAAGACAAGCCGATACGACCGGTTCAGGGAAAACAATATCCGTATGGAACTCTACCGTATTATTCTTGCACTTTATGATGAAGGATACCGCATGTTCTCCTGCAATCTGAATACCTATATCGGATTATTGGCGGCAGATACGGCCATCATGCTCCGTGAAGCGGACAAATGCCCGGAGATACATCTTTCAGCCGTCATCACCGGCACACGCTATCCGGCAGATACCGACAAAGTGTATTGCGCCTTATATGATGACCTGATAAAGAAGGCGGACAGCAAGGAGACGCTTTCAGAGAAAGACAGCCTCACCGGTGCGCTTGCCGCAGGCCATATCATCTGTTATTACGAGGACTTTTCTTTGGAAATGCAGCGGATACGCATGTCCGCCACTCCTTGTACCAATATCCGCAAAATGATATAGGCATCTATTCTTTATCGCAGGTTACAACAACTTTTCCAGCCGGACAATCCGTTTTTCGGTTGATGGATGCGTGCTCATGATATATTCGGTGAACGAAGGCCGCTCCCCACCCGTTTCCGCCACCTCCAGCCGACGCAGGAACGAGAGCAGGCCCTCCCCGCAACCGTAACGTACCGCATACGTGTCGCAACGGTATTCGGCATATTTGTTGATATTCACGTCTGCTATCCGGCTGATGCCGTAAATCGTATGATGCAGCAGTTTATAAAGGCTCCACCAGAGCTTTGCCATCCCCGCTACGGCGAAACGGACAGCCGGGACCACGGCGATTACCAGATTGCCTATCAATCCGAAAAACAGTGCAGGAAGAAGGAACAGCCCGTACAGACAACGGTAGCCCAGCGACTGCATCGAGAAAAGAAGAACCTGATAGACGAAATCATAATGCGAGATATGCCCCACCTCGTGACTGATTATCCCTTTGAGTTCCTCATCCGTAGCCACCCGGAGTATGCCGTCCGTCAGACCGATGGTATTGAAACCGAAGGTCACGGCGTTCGTGCGTGCATCCCTGTTGCGGTAGATATTCAGTTTCCTCTCCATCCCCATTTCCGAAAGCAGGCGTTCCAGCCGTACCCGTTCCTCACCGCCCAGCGGTCTGTAACCCTCTTTCATCCGCATCAGCCATACGTTCAGCGGTGAAAGGCTGTACAGAATATAAAGCAAGACCATATAGAAAGGCAATGAACAGACCAGATGATGCGCAAAGCCGTATCGGGCAAACAATCCCGGCAGGAAGGAAGGGGACACCCATTCCACGACAGCCAGTAGCAGGACATAAAAGGCCGATATAAGAATAATGTTTACCACCGCCACATAAGAGAGCAGAAGCAATTTGAATAAAATGCGGAATATCCTGAGTGCTGTTTTCATACGTATCTGATTGATTAATTAACTTCCGGCTAAATATAGAAACAAATTCCGTGCAATAGGAAACAATTACTCATTCCTTTGTTTTCATTAAGCAAATTTCATAAAATCAAGAACGGCGGGATACCCCACCGTTTTTCCTGACCGGCCTGACAACGGCTATTCTCCAGCCGTATCATTCGCAGTGTCAAATGTTACTGTCAGTTCCCTTTCCTGTCCGAAATTGTCCCGGACAAAGAATTTCAGTTCCGAGCGTCTGGCACTTGTCGAACGGTAAAAGAGGGTGAATACCTGCCTGACCGGATTTTCCCTATCCAGTTCCGGCACTTCCGCCAACGGCCTCACTTCCCGGTTGACGAGTCTTACGCCTTCACTGTCCGTCACCTCTCCCTTGCCTTCCATCTGGATGTAACCGATTTCATACTCCGCCTTTTCATAGTCCCCTTCACGGTCAAGATAAAAGCGTATCTCCACCGTTTCACCCGTTTCAATCTGTTCTTGCAGATACCATGACGAGAGGCTGAAATCATAATCCTGCCGGATGTCTATAGCATCGTTGCAGGAACCGAAGGCCAGCACCGCAAAGAGTGCGCCTATACATATATATAGTACATTTTTCATTTTTAAGTTTCTCCTTTCTCTTTTCATTAGTTAATGATAAGGCGGACTCCCAGTCCTACCTGCGTATGGAAATTACCCGCATCCGTTCCGAACAGGGCCCTTTCCTTGACTTGCAGCAGGAGCATCACCCGGTCGGTCAGATAAGTCTCAAAGGCCGCAGTCAGCCCACCGCCATAGATAAAGCAGTCACCGTTTGTCACCGTCGCCCCGTCAGGAAGCAGGGAGGTTCCCCGGTTGACCGTCTCGAAACCGCCCAATGCCGAGAGTCCGATACGTAGACATACATTCCGGCCCTTGTCCCACAATACGGGAATAAAGTAACCGAGTTCCCCTGTGAACTGCGCTTTGGGTATCGCCTTATTTTCATAGGTGTACTCCTTTATCTGATAATCCAGGCCATACAGCCAATAGGTACGGTTACGGTTGGTATGTGTAAAGGCCAGCGAGGTGAAGTAGTGGCGTTCACCGCCACTCTTCCATGAAAGGAAATGATTCACCCCGCCCGTCGTAAACTGTATGCCCGTCTGCCCCGGCAAGTCACGCTGCGCGTATGCTTCACCCGCAAGGAGCGACAATACAGCAGCTGTCAATATGAATAATATTCTTTGCATATACATTATATTATATATAGGTTATTATTTCAGGTGCAGCTCACTGATTGGTTTTGCCGCCACAAGGTCTGTATTCTCTATGCGGAACGACTGGTGACGGGCACCACCCTTTTCGTAAATCTCCACTACCAGCATCTTGTCATCCGGCAGTGTCAGCTTGGGCAACACGAAGATGTTGCGTACCGTGGCCTTGCCGTCCACCGTTGTCAGACGGTTGTAAGTCCTTACCGGCTCTATAATATTCTCCTGCATGGCCGTGCGCCTGGCCACCTTCTTGTCGACCACCTTGAAACGGATATGGTCAATGTCGAACGATATGTCCGAGGTGTTGCGCAGGGAAGTATGCAGGTACAGCAGGTCATTGTTGATATAGATTCCTTTGAGCAGGGTCTGTATGCCGTACTTCTTGCAGCCGATATGCCTGATGTCCCTTTTGTTCTTCTTATACAGCGTGTACATGACGCGGTTCACCACCAGCGGTGTCTCCCCGCCGAGTTCCTTCAGTTTCACGAACATGCGGTCGTCAGCCGCCCCGCCCATCGGGTTCTTCCGCAGCCAGTCTTCCATCTCAATGGAAAGTTGTGCCGGTTCATTCTTATATACCACATTAAAGGAATAGAAGCAGCCGTCAGCCGTAATGACCGAGAAGTTCGTCTCACCCTCAAAGTCCTTTACGGCAGACTTGATACGTACCACATTCTCCGCACCCGTAGCTTTGTCGGCAATGATGTCATAGGAGCCCAAATCCACATATTTCACTTCCGAAGGGAACAGGATATGTACGGTCTTCGAGAAAGTCACCTCGATGAGATGCGGTGCGATAATCTGATTGGTGGGGAAAATCCTTGTTTCCACGGATTCCTGCGCCTTTACCGACAATACGGTCAAAAGCATTACTAATGATAAAATAATTCTTGTCTTCATCTGATTACTGTTTTTTTGAGATTAATAGAAGTTGATAATTTGCTTTCACGGCCACCTTCACCTCACGCATCTTTGTGGCCAGGTATTGCGACCCGCCGCCAAGCACGCCCCTTGTCACGTCCATGACCAGTTGCTGCGAGGCACTGCGTGCGAATGAGATGCTTGTCCCGAAACTGCCCCCGATATTGGCGGCGGCTTCTTTCATGGCGGTACGTTCCGCTGTGTTCGGGACGAAAAGTCCTTCCTGCCCGTCCATATCGTAAGCCACCAGTTCCACCGGCAGAATACTGCCGCCGCTCTCTATGGAGTTTACCGTGACCGCCATCCGTTGCCCCTCGATACGCACCGTGCCATATAGCGGAGTATTGGTAGGCACAGGCACGCCGCCCACTTGCAGCGGTTCCAGCAGCCGGAACTTCAGTCATGCCCCGGTGGTCACCGTCTGGTCTTCAGCCACGCAGGCACGTATCGTATTGGTTCCGGCAGGCTGTCCGGCACCTACTGCCGTGGCAAAACCGTAATTGCGGGGTATCGTGTCGGGAGCCGGTGGCGCAGCCAGCGACGAGACCACGCTTTCCGTGGCACGTCCGGCGGCTATGGCGGCAGGGTTGCCGGACGGACCGCCCGATTGTATACTTTTCACCTGCCCGCCTGCCTGACCGGGAAAATAGCGTGCCGCCATCTCATACGACTTTTCCATCAGTTCCAGCGGATCTTGTCCCTTCCGTTCCAGCTTTTCATTAAGCTCCTTCACCTGCCGTTCCAGATCGCTTACCCTGGGATTGTCTTTCGGTTTCTGATAGAACGAGGCTATCTGTCTTGATATTTGTTGTTGCTGTTGCCGTGACTCCCGGATAGCGTCCTGTTCCGGTTCCGCCTTTTCCGGCTTCAGCCCGTCCGACGTGTCCGGTATCAGGTAATCGTCCGCCATGTCCTGCAAGGTTCTTACCTTTTCCTGCCTGCGCTTCTTCATCCGCTCCAGTTCGTAAGCCTTCTGTTTGTCGGTCATCGTTTCCGGTGCGATAGCGTCGGGTATCGTTGTATTGATGCCTGCCGTCCCTTCCACCGTTTCCGTTGTGTCCGGCTTGAAGATAAACCAGATGAACCCGGCGCAAAGCAGGGACAGAACAGCCGCCACGCCATAGAATTTCAGCTTGTCGGCAGCCTTGCGGCTTAACTGTTTCCCCTTTTCGGGTACGGACTCCGCTTTCCGCATTTCCTTCTCCTTTTCTTTCTTATCGGATTGTGTCATTGGATATATTGTTTTTTAATGGTTGGATACTGTCCGTCTGGGGAAACGCAATCCTTTGGAGATGCCGTACCTCAATCGGAAATTTGTCTGTTCCGCAGAAACCGCCCACGATGCAGGCAAGGTCGATGGCGGCGAAGAGTCCGAGCAGGTAAAGGATGATAACCTTTTGCTGCCGGCAGCTCAACCGCAGCCAGCGTCTGCGGAGTCCGGCCATATGGCGGTCTATCCCCGTTCTGAACGGGTGGAAGACCTTTTTTATCCCCTTATCTTTCATACTGTCCGATGTCCCTGTTTTCGATGATAGTAAAACTCTCTATCAGAAAGCCCTGCGGGTTGTTGTCACTCCGGGTGACGTTCCTCAGATGGCAGGTGGTGACAAGCGACCTTTCGGTAACGCTGCTCGAACGGATGATGTGCTGCCGGCAATAGGCCTTCATCCGATAGGGATAACTGTCGAAGTTCCCCCTTATGCTGTCCACCGTCAGCGTCTGCGAAATGTTTCCCGCTATCATACGGTTGAAATAGCCTTTTTCCTGCAAGTTCCGGTAGTAGCCGATGGCGCTTTCATCCGAAAGGTAAAGGGCACGCTGCACATTGCTTTCAATGGCGCTCTTGTCCGGTGACAGGGAGAAGAACAGCTCATGGAAACGCCTGATATGTTCCCTCGCTTCCACCGGACGGTTCTGCTGCACGTCCTGCGAAAGGGCCAGCATCAGTGATTTTCCGCTGTCCAACACATAGATTTTCTGTCGCTGCGCCTCGGCGAAATCATAAGCCTTTCATACGGAAAATACCGTTACCAGCGTACACGCCCCCAGGAATATCATCCCGAACAGCCGTAGCTGCCGGAACGATGTCTCGATGTTCTTTAATGATTTGAATTCCATTTTCTTGTTCTGTTTTTAATGTTATACAATTATTGATGTAAGGTTAGAACATTTTCTTGATACGTCCGGCTATCGCTCCGCCTGCTGCACCGCCTACCGCCGCGGCACCGTTACCGGCCATCTTTCCGGCACCGTTTGCCTTCTGTCCGTAAGCTCCGGCACCGCCCGCCTGGATAATCCACGATGAAACGGTGGGGACACAGAAGTAACCGATGATACCTATAATCATGAAAATGCAGTACACTTTCCCCGACGAGTCCGGTATGAATGCCGGGTCCTGCATCTTCTCTATGTCCTGCTGCAACATCAGTATCTGTATGCGCGAGAGGACCGCTCCGAACAGGTCGCTCACCGGCAGCCACAGATAGATGCAGATATACCGGGACAGCCAGGTGGTCAGCGTGCTATGGAATCCGTCATAGACGGCCAGCGCGAAGGAGACAGGTCCCAGGATGGACAGTACGATCAGGAAGAAGGTCCTCAGCGTGTCTATCAGCAGCGAGGCCGCCTGGAAGAAGAGTTCCAGCAGTTCGCGGAACCATCCCCGGATTTTCTCGCCGAGTTCGTATATCTTCTTCTGTCCGTACATGTTTATCATCGTGTCCATGTCCCCCAGCGACCAGCCCAGTTCGTCCAGCCTCTTGTCATACGCCTCGTCGCTCACAAGGAAGGCCTTCGCCGGGTCACGCAGCATCGCCTCGCGTTTCAGCCTGTCTTTCTCTTCCTGGTATTTCCTCATGTCGAAGGTCTGCTGTTCGACCAGGGAGGAAGTCGCTTTGCATACGGGAGAAAGAATCCCGTTGATTGTGCCCAGTACCATAGTCGGAAAAAACATGATGCAAAGCCCCAGCACGAAGGGCCGGAACAGGGGGAACACGTCTATCGGCTCGGCCCGGGCAAGGGACTGCCATACCCGGTAGGCCACATAGAACAAGGCACCGAGGCCCGCCACTCCCTTCGCTACCGAAGCCATGTCTTCACACAGCGGCATCATTTCATCATACAGCGAGCGCAGAAGCTCGTGAAGGTTTGTCCAGTCTATTGATAATAATAACATAGTCTTCTTGATTTAACGGATGAATGATTACCAGTAACGCTGCTCGTGTGTCCCGTACAGGGAGAGCACCCGTGCGGCATCCCCCTTTTCCTTGCTCCGCAGGTACGACACGCCGATGTTCTTGCGGGTATAGTACCATGTCAGGTTCTTGTATTCCAGCACCTCGCCGTATATCCGGTTGATGATGTCCAGCCGTTCCTTGTCCGTCATCGAGAGTCCGGTTGCCGTGGTCACTTCCTTCAAGTCCAGCAGCAGGTCGCTGCTTTCCTTGAGCAGTCTGTTGTACCCGAAAGCGATGGCCGATAGCTCTTCCACCGTAAAGTTGGGGTCGCCCGTCATCGTGTTGAAGTTCGTCACGTAGATGTCGCTGATGTCACCCACCAGAAGGATGGTCTGCTGCACCTTGCGGGCGCCCTTTACCAGGTCATGCACCGACTTCAAGGCATCGTAATAGGCCTTCCCTTGCTCGTAAATCTTTACAGTCTCCTGAAAGTTGCTCCACATGTTCTGTGCCGTCGAGGAGGTCTGTACGATTTCGTTGGCCGAGTTCACGATACTCTGTGCGAGGTTCGTGGGGTCTATCACCGCCCATTGCGCCTTGCTTGTCACTGAAAGGGATGACAATGCCATAAACAAAATTATCGTTCTCTTCTTCATGCCCTATCTCCTTTCTTTAGTCAGTAAATACCGGCTGTCGTCGTCACGGGCAAACAGACCGTAACTGCCGAACAGCAACACCTCGCTGCCTGAAAAATACCCGATGCATCCGGCATCCCTGTTCCCGTGCAGGAAAAGGTCGTCACCGCCGCGCAGCGGGATATTGATTTCAACGTAGGCCCTTTCTCCGGCGAACAGCGTAGCCTTGTATCCCTTGAAGCCGTCCGTCAGCCGGTTGGATTTACGGATGGTCAGCGTTGAGCCGTCTTCCCTGTTCATTCAGTGCCCGCAGATGCGGTCATGTTCCAGTTCCTTTCTCATCTCCCCAATCAGGTTCAGCAGGTCCAGATTGGTCAGGGTGGCGTCTCCGAGCGCTTCCCTGCATTGGCTTAATAAATCTTTCTTACTCATTGTGTTTTATGGATTAAAGGATTGTTTGTTTTCCTGCCGCTTGTTTTCGGCAAGCTGTCTGATAGCCAGCTCGATGTTTCCATCCAGCTTTTCCGTAAGCCTGGTAAGTTCCAGTTTTTCAGTTTCTTCAGTGGTGTAGCAGTAGGCTAAGCACCCAGCGCCTTGTCATATTTCTATGATAGGTTTCCGAG
>ERZ1673739.2757-NODE-2757-length-13706-cov-4.992821_pt1 | contig 13706 bp, 6 predicted proteins | sample MGYA00580210_ERZ1673739 | MGnify/ENA primary metagenome ERZ1673739 (study PRJEB41218, sample SAMN15661749) | gut metagenome | host: Homo sapiens | place: Canada: London | collected 2015-08-20/2019-03-30 | study: EMG produced TPA metagenomics assembly of...
CACATGAAAGGGCGTACCAAAAGCATACACTCCATCTGGCAGAAGATGAAGAAGCAGCATTGCGGAGTGGAAGGCATTTACGACTTGTTTGCCATCCGCATCATTCTGGATTCCGCCCTCGAAAAAGAAAAGATGGAATGCTGGCAGGTTTATTCCATCATCACAGACATGTATCAGCCCAACCCCAAACGGTTGAGGGATTGGTTGTCCATCCCCAAAAGCAACGGTTACGAAAGCTTGCATATCACGGTCCTCGGACCGGAGAACAAATGGGTGGAAGTGCAAATCCGAACCGAACGAATGGACGAAATAGCCGAACGAGGATTGGCTGCGCATTGGAGATACAAAGGTATTAAAAGCGGAGAAAGCGGAGTGGACGAATGGCTCAACAACATACGCAGCGCGTTGGAGAACAACGACGACCTCCAGCTCATGGACCAGTTCAAAATGGATCTGTATGAAGATGAAGTTTTCGTGTTCACCCCGAAGGGAGACCTGTTCAAGTTTCCCAAAGGTGCCACTGTACTGGATTTTGCCTATACCATCCACACCAATGTGGGCGACCATTGTATCGGTGCCAAAATCAACGAAAAGAATGCCCCACTCCGCCAAAAACTGAACAGCGGCGACCAAGTGGAAATCCTGACCGCCAACAACCAGTCGCCCAAACAAGATTGGCTGAATTTCGTCGTAACAGGAAAGGCACGGGCCAAAATCCGTCAGGCTCTCAAAGAAATGCAAGCCAAGCAAGGGGCTTTTGCCAAAGAGTTATTGGAACGCAAATTCAAAAACCGGAAGATAGAATACGATGAGCCGACCATGATGCACGTCATCAAAAAGCTCGGATTCAAAGTCGTGACGGACTTTTATAAAAGTCTGGCCGACGAAACGACAGACGTCAACGAAGTGCTCGACTTATACACTGAACAACAAAAAATAGAGGCCGGGCTGGCAGAACACACTCCGGCTCCCAGTGCAGAGAACTATAATATTCCGTCGGAAGCCGAACTCAAGGCTAAAACGAACGACGATGTGTTGGTCATAGACCAAAACTTAAAGGGACTGGATTTCTCTTTGGCCAAATGTTGCCAACCGATATACGGGGACGATGTGTTCGGCTTCGTCACAGTGAACGGCGGCATTAAAATACATCGCCAAGACTGCCCTAACGCACAGGAACTCCGTAAGCGGTTCGGATACCGTATCGTCAAAGCCCGATGGGCCGGCAAACGAGGCAGCCAATACCCTATCACGCTCAAGGTCATCGGCAACGACGATTTGGGCATCGTAAACAACATCACGTCCATCATCAGCAAGGAGGAAAAGATTTCATTACGAAGTATCAGCATCGACTCCCACGACGGCCTGTTCTCCGGCACACTGACCGTCATGCTCGACGATACAAGTAAACTGCAACTGTTGGAAAAGAAATTGAAAACTATAAAAGGTGTGAAACAAGTGTCCCGCAACTAAAGCGGACACTTGTTTCACACCTTATCTTTACCCCTCAATCTCGGCCAACTCCAACCAACGCATGGACTTTTCGTCCAGTTCGTCATTGAGGAGGGACAGGCGCTTGGACTTATCCGTCAATTCTTCTACAGACAGTGCCCCGCTACACAAAGCTTCCTCAATGTTTTTCTTTTCCGACTCGAGTGAGGCGATATCTTGCTCCAACAGTTCCATCTCCCGACGTTCCTTAAACGTCATTTTACGCTTTTGTTCTCCATGAGCCGGACGGGAAGTCTTTTGCACCGGCGGCTCTTTTGTTTTCGAGGACAGGTCTTTTTGTTGTTCGCGCTCAAACTTTTGTTTTTCTTCCTGCCATTCCCGATACTGCGTGTAGTTGCCCGGAAAGTCACGCACATCGCCCTGCCCCTGAAATACCAAAAGATGATCCACCACCTTGTCCATAAAATAACGGTCGTGGCTCACCACAATCACGCAACCTTTGAAATTCCGCAAATATTCCTCCAATACCTGCAACGTGACAATGTCCAAATCGTTGGTAGGCTCGTCCAACACCAGGAAGTTCGGATTCTGCATCAACACGGTGCAAAGATACAGGCGGCGGCGCTCTCCTCCGCTCAATTTATACACGTAGTTTTGCTGGTCTTTGGGCGAAAACATGAAATGCTGCAAAAATTGCATGGCCGACAGATGCCGACCTCCCCCAAGGTCGATATATTCGGCAATGCTCCTCACCGCGTCGATGACTTTCATTTGTTCGTCGAAAACCATCCCGTCTTGCGAATAATACCCGAACTTCACCGTCTCGCCCACGACGACCCGTCCGCTGTCCGGCTTCACCAAACCCAGCAGAATCTTGATGAAGGTAGACTTGCCGGTGCCGTTATTCCCTACGATACCCATTTTCTCATACCGCGAGAAAGTATAAAAGAAATCTTTCAGGATGACTTTATCCGGTCCGTAACTTTTGCTAATGTAGTCGGCCTCGAAGATTTTGCTACCGATATAAGACGATTTCACCTCCAACGACACGCTCTGTTCCACCGTTTTACGTTTTGCCACTTTCTCCAGTTCGTAAAACGCTTCCTCACGATAACGCGCCTTATGCCCTCGGGCGCAAGGCATGCGGCGCATCCAGTCCAATTCCGTACGATAAAGGTTGTTGGCACGCGCCACCTCGGCATTCGATGCGTCGATACGTTCCTGCCGTTTCTGCAAATAATAGCTATAGTTCCCTTTGTAAGTATATACGGTACAGTCGTCCAGTTCCAATATGACGGAACAAACCCGATCCAGAAAATAACGGTCGTGTGTCACCATCAGCAGACTCAACTTGGAACGTTTCAGATAACCTTCAAGCCACTCTATCATTTCCAGGTCGAGATGATTGGTCGGCTCGTCCAGAATCAGCAAATCCGGTTCGGTAATCAGCACATTGGCCAAGGCCACCCGTTTAAGTTGCCCGCCCGACAGCGTAGAAATCTTCTGATTGAAAGAATGGATTTTCAACTGCGACAAGATTTGCTTCGCCCGGTTCTCGTAGTCCCAGGCTTTTTCCCTCTCCATCCGGTCGAGAATCTCTTCCAAACGAGGGTTTCCGGGCGTATTCATACAATTTTCATATTCCCGTATCAAATTGGTCACGGCATTGCCATGGCTGAAACAAGCCTCGATGACCGTCAAATCGGGCGGATAAGAAGGCGCCTGTTCCAGATAGCCCACATTCAAGTCGCGGCGGAACACCACGCTTCCTTCGTCATATCCGTCTTTTCCTCCTATTATATTTAATAAAGTCGACTTACCGGTTCCGTTCTTGGCAATCAAGCCTACCCGTTGCCCTTCGGCAATGCCGAAAGAAATATGTTCGAACAACATGCGGTCACCTATACGCTTGGTCAAACCGTCTACCTGTAAATAAGGATTCACTAAAGCCATATTCCATCCATACAAATTGCCCGCGAATATAACGATTAATTATGAAACCCGCAAAAAGAAACTTCAAAGTGGAAAACTTTCTGTTTTCAGTGAAAAAAAATGGGAAAAATGCGTGTTTTATAGAAATTATTCATTACTTTTGCACCAACAAAATGCAAGATGACTGTAATCACACAGTATTCTTTCTTTAATCACAACAAAGAAAATCCAATCAAAAGAATCCTACTTTTATTCTACAGATAAACTCTGTACAATACAAGAAAAGTACAACACATACTTACATATGCATAAGAAAAGTGAATTAGAAGCCATGTCTCAGGAAGAACTGATAGACATAGCAAAGAATTTAGGAATCCCCTCACCTAATGAAGGAGACCGTATGGGGCTGATCTATCAAATCATAGACGAAGAGTCCATATTGTCCGCCTCACAAAAAGCCACTACTACAAAAACACCGCGCAAACGCGTCAGAGTGAGCAAGAAAGAAACCGACCGCGTATATAGTGCCTCACAAGGCAACGGCGAGAACTTCGATATGAAGAAAAAGGAAGCCGCCCGCGATAATAAAGAAGAGGCAACGGAACTGAAAAATGAAAAAACAACTCCCGTAATCAGTCCCGAATTGGCAGACCTGCCGGTGGAAGCCATCGTGGAAAAAGAAATATCTGACAATACAATAGAAAACAATGCAGAAGCTCTTTCCGCCCCAGCTCCCAAAAAGAGAGGACGGAAATCAAAAGCCGAAAAAGCGGCATTGGAAGCTGCTGCAAAATTAGCAGAGGAACAAGCCACTGTTTTGTCGGACGAAGCAAAGCAGCTTCCGGTTATGGACGAACCTATCACCGACGTTCCGTTGGAAATCTTGCAGGACATTCCGGCTCAGCCCGTGGAAACAATTGACGATGCGACAGAAACCGAGGTTCCGGAAATCACAGAAAAAGCGGAATCTGTGGCACCTTCTACAGAAAATTTCTTCTCTGCAGACGAAAATGATTTCGTCGTGGTGGAAGACATCCCCATCATCCCGACAGAACCGGCCATGGATGAAACGTATATGACTTACCCCAGCCAACAACCGGACATTACATCTCACGGACTTCCCGATACCTATTCGTACGAAGCGGCAGAAAACGCCCCGGAAAAGGAAATAGTACTTCCTAAAGGCACCGAACCGACATACGATTTCGGAGACATCCTGACGGGCGAAGGAGTTTTGGAAATCATGCAGGACGGATACGGCTTCCTGCGCTCCAGCGACTATAATTATCTGTCTTCTCCGGACGACATCTACGTAAGCACTTCACAAATCAAATTGTTCGGCCTGAAAACCGGTGATGTGGTAGAAGGCCCCGTACGTCCTCCGAAACCCGGCGAAAAGTATTTCCCGCTCATCCGAGTGACAAAAATCAACGGTTGTGCTCCCAGCGACGTGAGAGACCGAGTGCCTTTCGAACATCTCACTCCGCTTTTCCCCGACGAAAAGTTCAAACTTTGTAAAGGACATAACGACAATCTTTCTACACGTATCGTAGACTTGTTTGCCCCCATCGGTAAAGGACAACGCGCCTTATTGGTGGCACAACCTAAAACGGGTAAGACCATCCTGATGAAGGATATTGCCAACGCTATCGCCGCCAACCACCCGGAAGCGTACCTCATCATGCTGTTGATTGACGAACGTCCGGAAGAAGTAACGGACATGGCACGCACCGTCAACGCCGAAGTCATAGCCTCCACGTTCGACGAACCGGCGGAACGCCACGTGAAGATAGCCGGCATCGTACTGGAAAAGGCCAAGAGAATGGTAGAATGCGGACACGACGTGGTCATCTTCCTCGACTCCATCACGCGACTGGCACGCGCTTACAATACGGTTTCTCCCGCCAGCGGAAAGGTTCTCTCCGGAGGTGTGGATGCCAACGCACTGCACAAGCCGAAACGTTTCTTCGGAGCAGCCCGTAACATCGAAAACGGCGGTTCGCTGACCATCATAGCCACCGCACTGATAGACACCGGTAGTAAAATGGACGAAGTCATCTTCGAGGAGTTTAAGGGTACGGGAAATATGGAGCTCCAGCTCGACCGTTCGCTGAGCAACAAGCGTATCTTCCCTGCTGTCAACATCGTAGCTTCAAGCACAAGACGCGACGACCTGTTGCATGACAAACAGACCCTGGATCGCATGTGGGTACTGCGCAAGATTCTTGCGGACATGAACCCGATAGAAGCCATGACGTTCTTGAAAGACCGGATTGAACCGACTAAGAACAACGAAGAGTTCCTGATGAGCATGAATTCATAAAGCCTGAATCCTCGCACGAGGTCTATATCCGGCTTACAAATATAAGCGTTCCATCGTCTCCTTCTTTTCCGAAGACGATGGAACGCTTCTTATAAAATTCCAGTCCACAAAAGTTCTTAGATATTGAAAGGACTGTCAACGTTTCGACCTCAAGCGGTATTGCTGGGGCGACATGTGTTTCAAACGCTTGAAAAAACGTCCGAAATAAGACTGGTCAGGGAATCCGAGACTGACACTGATATCCTGTATGCTCGAATTGTTTTTATCCAATAACTTCATGGCCTCGTGCATAAGGGTTTCGTCGATAATCTGTTTGGGCGTACGTCCGATCATCCCTTTCGAGACCTGAGTAAGATATTTGGATGAAATACAAAGTTTACCGGCATAAAACTGCACTTCGTGCTCACGCGTCAGATGTTCATGAAGTAACTCCATAAAGTTCCGGAACAACTCCCGGGAGCGGGAAGAGTCCAAAGACAAATTCTCCAGACGTGCAGCCCCACACATTTCGTAAGCCCCATACACCAGACCATTCACTAAACTCAGTACTAATTCACGCGTGTATCCCCTGCCGTAATCCGCAACCGCAAAACGAAACAATTCCCGAAAATGCTCCACCAGTTTCCGGTTTTCCGTATCCACCCCCCAAATCACTTGTGTAAACAAAAGTAATAGAAAACGAGGCTCCATACGTTCCGTACTGTCCCGAAGCATAGAAGGCGGAAAGGCCATCAACGAAACTGAAAAATCCGTCGTGGAACGCAACTTCTTCAGCGGTAACTCAGGCCGCATGAAAAGTATCTGGTTCCGTTCCAAAGTATACTCATTTTCCCCCACGAAAACAGAAGCCTTCCCCCTCTCCACCATTACAAGCAAACACTTGTCTAAAGTCAACTCATTCTCTACCGTCCAATTCAAGGAAGTCCTAAAATAAAAACACTCCTGCGCCAACAACGAACGTATGTTTTCTTCCATAAAGAGATTATTTCGTTAATAGAAATCAAAATTAAGTAGAATATTCCTAAAATGCAAGGTTACTTCCCAAAATGAACAAAACAAAGGTACTTTTAACAAGCGTATACTCGCACAGTTTGTGTATTTTTGCACCGTTTTTGAGATTATTATTTTATTTATTAATTATGAATAGAGGTATTAAGACTGTTGCAACGACAGCATTTTGTTGCTTAGTTGCGTTAACTGGTTGCAATAAGCAACAACAAGCAATGGACACGGGTTCTTACAAGACAATGACTGTAAAAACCGATTCCATAGTATTACAATCACTTTACAGTGCAAGAATTGAAGGACGTCAGGATGTAGAGATATATCCGCAAGTCAGTGGAACGCTCCAACGTCTGTGCGTGCAAGAAGGCGACCGTGTCAAGAAAGGACAAACGTTATTTATCATCGACCAGGTGCCTTACCAGGCGGCCTTGAACACGGCCGAAGCCAACCTGAAAGCAGCAGAAGCAGCAGAAGCTACAGCCGATTTGACATTCAAGAGCACCAAGCGCCTGTTCGATCAGAAAGTCGTTTCCGATTTCGATTTACAGAAAGCTCAAAATAGCTTATTGAGTGCAAAAGCATCCGTAGCTCAAATGAAAGCACAAGTTGTAAATGCAAGAAACAACTTGTCTTATACCGTAGTAAAAAGCCCGGCCGACGGTGTGGTAGGCCAGCTTCCTTACCGTCAGGGCGCATTGGTCAGCAGTTCTATCCCGCAGCCTTTGACCACCGTCTCCGACAACAGCGAGCTGTATGTTTACTTCTCCGTCAACGAAGACGACTTGCTCAACATGACCCGTCAATACGGTTCGTTGGAAGAGGCAGCCAAAAAGATGCCGGCCGTGAAATTGATTCTGAACGACGGTAGCGTCCTGCCGGACAGCGGTCGCGTTGAATCCATCAGCGGAGTAATCAACACCAGCACAGGTACGGCCCAGGTTCGTGCTACATTCCCCAATGCTTCTCACCTGTTACACAGTGGAGCCAACGGTAATGTAGAAGTACCGGTATATTACAAGGACGTGATTGTCATCCCGCAGGCCGCTACATTCGAACTTCAGGACAAGGTCTTGGTCTATAAGGTCGTAGACGGAAAAGCCCAAAGTGCGAACATCGAAGTGGCTCCCAACAACAATGGTACGGAATACATTGTAACCCAAGGTTTGAACGTGGGCGATGTCATCATTGCCGAAGGTGCCGGTCTGGTACGCGAAGGTACACCTGTGGGTACAGCACAAGGTGCACAAAATCATGGTAAATAGTGAATTCTAAATTAAGTAAAAACAATGAAAGGTAACATATTTATAAAACGCCCGGTGATGGCTTTCTCCATCTCCATCCTCATTCTTATCGTAGGATTTATTTCACTGGGCACCCTGCCGATTGAGCAGTACCCGGACATTGCTCCTCCGACCGTACGTGTCTCGGCCACCTACACGGGAGCCAGCGCAGACGCTGTGATGAAGAGTGTGATCCAACCTCTGGAAGAGGCAATCAATGGTGTGGAAAACATGACTTACATGCAGTCTACTGCCACGAACTCCGGTTCTGCCGATATATCTATTTACTTCAAACAAGGGACAGACCCCGACATGGCTGCGGTGAACGTTCAAAACCGTGTAAGCAAGGCTCAAGGTTTGTTACCGGTAGAAGTAACGCAAATCGGTGTGACGACCACCAAACGACAAACCAGTTTCTTGCAAATCGGTTCGTTGTACAGCCCTAACAACCGTTATGACAAGACATTCATTGCCAACTACCTTGACATCAACGTAGTGCCCCGTATCAAACGTGTAGAGGGTGTGGGAGACGTGATGGCCATGGGTGACACGTACAGTATGCGTATTTGGCTGAAGCCGGATGTCATGGCGCAATACGGCCTTGTCCCCACCGACATTACCTCTGCCTTGGGCGAACAGAACTTGGAATCTCCAACCGGTTCATTGGGTGAGAACTCAACGAATACGTTCCAGTTCACCATGAAATATAAGGGACGTCTGACCGATATCAGTCAATTCGAAGATATCGTAGTCCGTTCTTTACCCGACGGCAATATCTTACGCGTAAAAGACGTGGCTCGTGTAGAACTCGGCACTCAGTCATACGCTTTCGACAGTAACGTAGACGGGCATCCGAGCTGTACCTTTATGGTGTTCCAGGTTGCCGGTTCAAACGCCACGGAGGTAAATGCGGAAATCTCCAAATTGTTGTCAGAGATTAACGAAGAACTTCCTGAAGGTCTGGAATTCATGACAATGATGAGTTCCAATGACTTCTTGTTTGCTTCTATCCATGAAGTGGTTGAGACATTGGTAATCGCCATCATCCTCGTTATTTTGGTGGTATATTTCTTCTTGCAGGACTTCAAGAGTACGCTGATTCCGTCCATTTCCATCATCGTTTCATTGGTGGGAACCTTTGCGGCCATGCAAATTGCAGGTTTCAGTATTAACATCCTGACACTATTCGCACTCGTGTTGGTTATCGGTACGGTGGTGGACGACTCCATTGTGGTGGTCGAAGCCGTACAATCCAAATTCGATGTCGGATACACATCGCCCTATCTGGCCACCAAAGATGCATTGTCTGATGTTACCATGGCCGTTATCACTTGTACCCTTGTGTTCATGGCTGTGTTTATCCCTGTGACCTTCATGGGCGGTACGTCCGGTATCTTCTACACTCAATTCGGTGTGACCATGGCCGTAGCCGTAGGTATTTCATGTCTGAATGCCTTGACGTTGTGTCCGGCGCTATGTGCTATGTGGATGCGTCCTGCGAGCGGCAAGAAAGGCAAAAGAAGCATTAACGGTATCGTAAAAGCCGCCTACAATGCTTCGTTCAATGCCATGATGAGCAAATATAAGAATGGAGTCATGTTCTTCATTCATCATCGTTGGATTTCATGGGGCTCGCTTGTTGTTTCATGCGTGCTGTTAGTGTACTTTATGAAGACGACCAAAACGGCATTGGTTCCTCAGGAAGACCAGGGTACGATGATGGTCAATGTCAGCATGTCGCCGGGTAGCAGTTTGGCTACTACCAACAAGACAATGGCCAAGATAGAAAACATCATCAAGCAAATTCCGGAAGTAGACCATTATTCAAAGATTTCCGGTTACGGCTTCATCGCCGGTCAAGGTACGTCTTACGGTTCTTTCATCATTCGTTTGAAAGACTGGAGCGAACGTACAGGCAAGGGACAGGATGCCACTTCCGTCATGAATAAACTGAACTTCATGCTGCAAAGCATCAAAGAGGCACAATCCTTCACGTTCCAGCCGGGTATGATTCCGGGATACGGTATGGGTAACAGTATCGAATTGCAGCTCCAAGACCGCGTGGGCGGCGACCTGACTTCATTCTATCAGAATACCATGAAGTTCATCGGCGCATTGAACCAACGTCCTGAAGTAGCCATGGCATATACGACCTTCAATCCGAACTTCCCCCAATATGCTATCGACATAGATGCGGCGAAATGCAAACGTGCAGGAATCTCTCCGTCTGAAGTGTTAAGCGTATTAGGCGGTTATTGCGGTGGTATTTATGCATCCAACTTCAACTTGTTCTCTAAGGTATACCGTATCATGATTCAGGCTGACCCGAAATATCGTTTGGATGAAAAGTCGCTGAACAACATCTTTGTACGGGTGAACGGCGAAATGGCTCCTATCAGCCAGTTCCTCAGTGTCAAGAAGACCATGGGACCTGAAGTCACCAACCGGTTCAACCTGTTCGATGCCATTGCCTGCAACGTAAACCCGGCTCCGGGTTATTCTTCGGGCCAGACCATGCAAGCCATTGAAGAAGTATTCGCACAGACCATGCCCAACCGTTATAATTATGAATACGGCGGCATCTCACGTGAAGAGAAAGAAACAGCCGGTTCCAACGACACGGTCTTCATCTACGTGTTCTGTATCGTGTTGATTTTCTTAATCCTGTCGTGTCTGTACGAAAGTTTCTTAGTTCCGATGGCCGTCATCCTCTCCGTACCGTGCGGTTTGATGGGTTCGTTCCTCTTCGCATGGCTCTTCGGTCTGGAAAACAACATCTATCTGCAAACCGGTGTGATTATGTTGATTGGTCTGTTGGCTAAGACAGCTATCCTTATCACAGAGTATGCCACGGAACGTCGCCGAAAGGGAATGGGCATTATCGAAGCAGCCTACTCTGCAGCCCAAGTACGTTTCCGCCCGATTTTGATGACGGTGTTGACCATGATCTTCGGTATGTTGCCTTTGATGTTCGCCACAGGTGCCGGAGCCAACGGTAACAGTTCTCTGGGTACGGGTGTTGTCGGCGGTATGTTAATCGGTACTTTGGCGCTACTCTTCATTACTCCTGTATTCTTTATCGTATTCCAATACTTGCAAGAAAAGGTTCGTCCGCCTTTGCATGAAGAAGCAGACGCCCAAGTATTAGCAGAACGCCAAAAGAGTTTAGAAGAACGCAGTGCATTTAAAAGCGAAAAAGACGAACAATGAAAAAGATAATTATGACCATGACCACGGCTGCTCTGTTGAGCAGTTGCGGTCTATACAAAAGCTACGAACGCCCGGCCGACATTCAGACTGACGGTCTGTACCGCAGCGACAACACTCAAAGCAGCGACTCATTGGGCTTAGCTTCATTCGCATGGAGAGAAATCTTCACGGATCCCCAACTGCAGACTCTGATTGAAAGAGGGTTGGCACAAAACACGAACTTACGTAGTGCCCAACTGCAAATCGAACAGTCCGAAGCCTCGCTGAAGGCTGCCAAATGGGCTTATATCCCCAGCCTCGCTTTCGCTCCGCAAGGTTCGTTGGCCGGTGTGGATTGGGGAAAAGCCACACAAACTTATACCATTCCGGTATCAGCCTCTTGGCAAATAGACATCTTCGGAAGCCTGCACAATGCCAAAAAGCGTGCGCAAGCCCAACTTGAGAACAGCCAGGCTTACAAACAGGCCGTACAGTCTCAGTTGATTGCGGCAATCGCCAACTATTACTACTCGCTGGCCATGCTGAAAGACCAGTTGGCCATCAGCCAGGAAACGGAAAAACTGTGGAAGGTGAACGTCGAAACCACCCGTGCCTTGATGAATGCCGGTCAAAGCAACATGGCAGCCGTGTCGCAGACTGAAGCCAACTACTATAGCATTTGCACGCAAATCACGGACTTGAAACAGCAAATCAGTGATTTGGAAAATGAGTTCTCTGCCCTGTTGGGTGAAGCTCCGCAAAAGTATGCCATCGGCTCTATGAACAATTGGAAGGTTCCGGCCCGCATGTCGGCGGGTATTCCGGCTGCCGCACTGGCCAACCGTCCGGACGTGAAACAGGCAGAAACCCAGTTGGCCGTAGCATATTACGCCACCAACGAATCGCGTGCCGCTTTCTACCCGGGCTTGAACTTAAGCGGTGCTATAGGCTGGACGAACGACCTCGGTACCCTGCCGGTCAATCCGGGCAAATGGATATGGAATGCCATGGCGTCGCTGACACAACCCATTTTCCAGAACGGAAAGTTGCGTGCACAATATAAAATCTCAAAAGCACAGCAGGAACAGGCCAAGCTTTCATTCCAACAGACTTTATTGGATGCCGGAACGGAAGTCAATGCAGCCTTAACCAAAATACAGGCCACAGGAGAAAAAGACGGTTTGTACACCAAACAGATCGCTTCTTTGGAAACGGCTGTAAAAAGCACGCAAGCATTGATGATGAACTCGTCGACCAACTACCTGCAGGTGTTGACAGCCCAACAGACTTTGCTGACGGCACAGATGTCGCAAATCAGCAATAAATTCAGCCAAATACAGGCTGCCATCGAGCTGTATCAGGCTTTGGGCGGAGGCTACGACGAATAAAGTAACTACCTCTTTTTATAAACCAAGCGAAGACGGCTTCCGGCAAATTGTCCGGAGGCCGTCTTCCTTTCCACATGCATCCCGCCCATCCAAGGCATACGGCAGAAGCCACGGGACGGAGATGTCCGCACAAAGACGCAGGCTTTCATCTTGTCAACAGAATTCCGTATTTTACCATCTTCCTGACAGAAAAAAGCCGGATTCCCCAACCCACACTTTCGCATACGACATCCATTCAGGAAGTATTCAGGGCTATTTTGAATACACTTATTTGCCATTCTGGCGGAAACTTGAACCAAATTAAGCAAAATTAAGAATCAATCTCAGCCAAACTTTTTTTCATTTGGAGCAAAATAACATTTTTTTCTCCTCTTATTGTTCAGACGACATCCTCAAACGGCCATGAACGGCAACCGAAAACGGGGTAACGATATGACGCAGACGGCCGTTTTTCTTCTATTCGATGCCTCTCCACCTTCAAAACCCCAGTGTCAAATGGTCTGGCCAACCCATCTTTGTACTTACAACTTCTCCCCCAACGAACGCCGACCGCATTTTCCCGCCCGACATAATGGGAGCCTCGTCCACCCTATCGCTTCCAAATCGTTTTCTTCCCACCGCGTGAGAATCGCATATTTCTGTAAACCGTCGCATCCACGTGCAAATAAACGATTCCTGCAGGACATGGAATGACATTCTGACAATCTGTCCGGCTCCTTTTGCAATACCCCACACGGTTCAAGGAAGCACAAAAAATCCCGATAGCCTCTTGCTATCGGGATTATTGTATACTTGCCACCGTTCCTGTCAGAAAGGCAGGTCGTCTTTAGAATCTCCTGCCGAAAAATCAACAGGTGCCGCATCCGAAACCGGAGGGAAAGGCACCGGTCCTGCGGGAGATTCGGCCGGAGCTGTCGCGCGCTCCACTTTCCAAGCACGAATACTATTGTACCACCGGCCATTATATTCACGCGCATCTATATCGAAAGACACGGTAAGCTGGTCGCCGATCTTAATGGCGAACTGTGCAATCTTATCTGCGCCGAAAACGTCAAAACACATTTTTCTGGGATATTGCTCCTGAGTTTCCAACACATATTCCTGCACTTTCCACTCCGAACCGGTACGCTGAGAAAC
>ERZ1673739.2770-NODE-2770-length-13633-cov-7.494329_pt1 | contig 13633 bp, 14 predicted proteins | sample MGYA00580210_ERZ1673739 | MGnify/ENA primary metagenome ERZ1673739 (study PRJEB41218, sample SAMN15661749) | gut metagenome | host: Homo sapiens | place: Canada: London | collected 2015-08-20/2019-03-30 | study: EMG produced TPA metagenomics assembly of...
GATTTGTCTATCTGACCAGTATTATGGATTTATTTTCCAGAAAGATCATTGCCTGGACACTTTCAGAAACATTGGAGGTATCTTGTGTAATTGATACTATAAATAAAGCCAAAGCTCGTCGAAATATCGATCAGCCGCTAATCATTCACTCGGATCGGGGGAGTCAGTACGTTGCAAAAGAATATAAAAAAGCAACTGAAAATATGCAGCGTAGTTATTCAAAGAAAGCATTTCCGTGGGATAATGCGTGCATGGAATCCTTCCATTCTATTATTAAACGCGAATGGCTGAACCGCTTTAAAATCCGTGATTATAAACAGGCGTATCGGTTGATTTTCGAATATCTGGAAGCTTTCTACAATACCAAACGGATTCATAGCCATTGCGACTATATGTCACCGGATGAATTCGAGCGAGTATATGAAAGAACACACATGAAGGTTGAGCTTCTGGCAAGTTAAAATGGGGAGAAAGTTCTCATTTTAACTTGTACTAAATCTTGACATAGGACCATTATGAAAATGGTGCTTATGATGTACAACAGGAATTAAAAATTGCTTACGGAAATACGCTTAATCTTCAAATAGAAATCTGTTCTATTACCCATAAAAAGGCACTTGAGCGTGTATTTGCTAAATATCATCCACAAATTGTGATTAATGCGGCAGCACATAAACATGTACCACTAATGGAACGTAACTGTATAGAAGCTATTTACAATAATGTTTTTGGTACTCAAAACTTGGTTGAATTATGTGAAGAATATGAAGCAGAACGATTCATGATGGTTTCGACAGATAAAGCAGTTAATCCTACGAATGTTATGGGTGCAACTAAGAGAATGTGCGAAATGATAGTACAGAGTGCAAGTACCCATGGAAAAGTGAAGTATAGTGCTACTCGTTTTGGAAATGTGTTAGGAAGCGCTGGGTCGGTTATTCCATTATTCAAGCGACAGATTGCAAATGGTGGACCGGTTACTGTTACGGATAAGAGAATCATTCGATATTTCATGACTATTCCAGAGGCTTCACAGCTTGTCCTTCAAAGTGGAGCTATGGCAAAGAATGGCGAGTTGTTTGTATTAGATATGGGGCAGCCAGTAAAAATTATGGATCTGGCAGAGAATATGATTCGCTTATCAGGAGTGTAGGGAATAGAAATTGTTGAAACTGGTTTAAGGCCAGGGGAAAAGTTATATGAGGAATTATTAGTTAAGACCGAGGAATTGGATAAAACGAGTAATAGCATGATTTTTATTGAACGTGATTGCGCTTTGAGTTCAGAAGAAATTAACAATCGATTAAATATGCTTAGAGAAGTATGTGAAACTGGAGATGATTCACAGGCACGAGAAGTGCTAAGAAAGGCTGTGCCTACGTTCAGAAGACCAGAAGAAGTTAATCAAGCGGCAGAGTTTGCCGTACATCAAAATAAGCATGAGAGTAACAATGAAAAAGCAGTAGCTGTATAAAAAAAGCAGCAAGTAACAATATTGTGACTTGTGAAGATATAGGGAGGCAAGTGCTATGCATTGTGACACAAAAACAATTTTAGACAAAGTTAAGTCTTCTGTTATTTTAGTGACGGATGATTGTGAAGTTGAATATGAAAATATTGGAGAAATTCCTGCTGAGGCATTGAGTGATGACGTGATTGTTTTTGGTATTGAAGCTAGAGATAACAAAGTTATTCTTCGCTTAAAAAAGACTGGAATAGAAAAAAATGATTTAGATGTAGATTGGGTAAAAGAAGACATGGAAAGAACTGGCATGGAACCAAGTTTTTTCTAAAATAATTGTCAGATAAAAGGGAGGAAAGATTATTATGAAGATTCCATTTTCACCACCAGACATAACAGAAGAAGAAATTGAACAGGTTTCAGAAGCATTGAGATCAGGCTGGATTACAACTGGACCTAAGACAAAGGAACTTGAACGTGAAGTGGCAGATTTGTGCGGAACAAATCGTGCTGTTTGCCTTAATTCACAGACTGCTTGTGCAGAAATGACCTTACGTTTATTAGGAATTTCAGGGGAAGATGAAGTTATTACCTGTGCATATACATATACAGCAAGTGCCTCTGTTGTATGCCATATTGGGGCAAAACTTATTTTAATTGACACGCAGAAAGACTCATTGGAAATGGATTATGAACAGTTAGAAAATGCAATTACTGAAAAAACAAAAGTAATTATTTCGGTAGATTTAGGTGGAGTTCCTTGTGATTATGACAGGATCTTTGACATTGTAGAACGCAAGAAAAATTTATTTCATCCTACTAATAAATTGCAGGAAAGTATCGGCAGAGTAATTGTTATGGCAGATGCAGCACATGCGTTCGGTGCAACATGGAAAGAGAAACCTATTGGAAGTATCGCAGATTTCTCAAATTTTAGTTTTCATGCTGTAAAGAATTTTACAACGGCTGAAGGCGGTGCAGTTACATGGAAAGATATTAAAGGTATTGGTAATGAAGAAATATATCATCAATATCAATTATTGTCACTTCATGGTCAGTCGAAAGATGCTTTAGCAAAGACGCAGCTTGGAGCATGGGAGTATGATATTATCGGACCTTGGTTTAAGTGTAACATGACAGATGTTGTGGCTGGAATAGGATTAGCACAGATGAAGCGTTATAAAGGATTGCTTGAGAGACGAAAAGAAATTATTGGCAAGTATGATAATGCATTTAAGCCACTTGGAATTGAAGTGTTGAATCATTATACCGAGGAACACAGGTCATCTGGACATCTGTATATTACGAGAGTACCGGGAATTACACTGGAGCAGAGACATGAAATTATTGTGAAAATGGCAGAAGCTGGAGTTGCTTGTAATGTGCACTATAAGCCATTGCCAATGATGACAGCATATAAAAATATGGGATTTGATATTAAAGATTATCCTAATGCATACAAGAGATTTGAAAATGAGATTACTTTGCCACTTCATACAAAACTTACGGATGAAGAAGTGGATTATGTGATTGAACAGTTTAGAAGAATCGTGAAAGAATATATTTAAATGTAATAGTAGAAATGGGAGATAAAGATGTTGCGAGAATGGGAAAAGTTACCAAAATATATGCAGACGGATGAAGTGCGTCCATATTATGACAGTTTAAAAAAGAAAAAATTTAGTTTGGCATTAAAAAGAGGATTTGATGTATTTGCTGCGTCTGTCATGCTCGTAACGTTCTCCCCGGTATTAATCGCTATTTCAATTATGATTGTAAAAGATTCTAAAGGTGGAATATTTTACCGTCAGGAACGTGTTACACAATACGGAAGAAAATTTAAAATATTTAAATTTCGTACGATGGTGGCAGATGCGGATAAAATTGGAACTCAGGTTACAGTATCTAATGATAGTCGTGTAACAAAGGTGGGAGAAAAACTTCGCAAATATCGTTTAGATGAATTACCACAGTTGCTCAATATTATACGGGGCGACATGACATTAGTGGGGACAAGACCTGAAAGTACTCATTATGTAAAAAAATATACGCCAGAAATGTTTGCAACATTGTTATTACCTGCCGGAGTTACTTCAGAAGCAAGTATTAGATACAAGGATGAGGCAGATTTATTGGATAAAGCTGATGATGTGGATAAGGTGTATGTAGAAAAAGTACTTCCAGAAAAAATGAAATATAATCTTGAAAGTATAAAGAAGTTTAGTTGCATAAGAGAATTTGGAACAATGATAAAAACAGTATTAGCGGTAGTAAGGTAGGAAATATGGAAAACGGGTTAGTATCAGTAATTATGCCCTCATGGAATACAGGGAAATTTATAGCTGAATCAATTCAGTCTGTAATTAATCAGACATATAAAAATTGGGAATTGATTATTGTAGATGATTGCTCCACAGATAACACAGATGAGATTGTGGGAAAATTTACAGACATACGAATTAAATACTTAAAGAATGAGAAGAATAGCGGAGCAGCACTTACAAGGAACAGAGCGTTAAGAGAAGCAAAAGGGGAATGGATTGCATTCCTTGATTCGGATGATCTATGGAAACCTGAAAAGTTGGAACATCAGATTAAATTTATGAAAAAACATAATCTGACATTCTCATATCACGAATATGTGAAAATTGATGAACAATCTCATCCATTAAACATATATGTTTCGGGTCCCAGAATTGTAACGAAACACAAAATGTATAATTATGGTTATCCAGGATGCTTAACGTTCATGTATAGTGCTAAGAAAATGGGATTAATTCAAATTAAAGATATAAAAAAGAATAATGATTATGCGATTTTATTGAAGCTATGTAAAAAGGCTGATTGCTATTTGTTAAAAGAAAATTTAGCAGAATATCGAATAAGAAAAAAGTCTATATCACATGATAAATTGAGCAAAAAATTAAAAAGTCATTACGATTTATTCCATATGTGCGATGAAAAAATAGCACCGGTAGCATTATGGTATGCATGTTGGAATATGTTCTTTGGCGTAATGAAAAAGAAAAAATATGAGAAAAATATAAAAAAGGTGTTTGATTGATGAAAGATATATTGGTACTTGTTCAAGATTATCCTAATAACGAAGGTAGTGTTGCGTTAATGTATGTACATGTAAGAAATAAATACTATATCCAGCATGGCATAAATGTGACAGTTCTTAATTTCTCGACATCTAAAAATTATAGCATAGATGGTATTAGGGTGATAACTGAAGGAACATATATAAAAGAAAATAGAAAATATGATATAGTGGTTTCTCATGCTGCAAATATAAAAAATCATTACCGATTCTTGAAGAAACATGCTGATAGTTTTGAACGAATGTTTTTTTTCTTTCATGGACATGAAGTTTTGATGATAAATGAAGTATATCCGAAACCATATGATTATATGATAAAAGATGGCAAGGGCAGTATAGTCACTCAGGATATTTATGATAAACTAAAACTTTGGATATGGCATCATTATCTAAAAAAAATTGCATATAAGTCGGAATTTATATTTGTTAGTAATTCATTGTATAAAGAATTTCAAAAATATGTAAAACTAACAACTAAGGATTTATGTAGTAATGTTCATATTATTAATAATAGTGTCGGTAAAATATTTGAAGAAAAATCATATTCATTTGATTGTGATAAAGAATATGATTTTATAACGATAAGAAATAATATGGATTCATCTACATATTGTATAGATTTAATTTGTATGCTTGCAGAGAAAAATCCAGACTTAAAATTTTTAATTATAGGAAAAGGGAAAATATTTGAACATATACAGAAACCCAATAATGTAACTTGGATAAATAAATTTTTGCAACATGATGAAATGTTAAAATGCATAAATTTAGCGAAGTGTGCATTGATGTTAACAAGAAGGGACACACAAGGAGTTATGAGCTGTGAGTTAGTTACATATGGAATTCCCCTTATTACGTCTGATTTACCTGTATGTCGGGAGATATTTGGAAACTTAACCAGTGTATCGTATATAAATAATGATGTAAATCAAGTTGATTTAAAAGAAATATACAGGAAAGCATTAGCAATAGAAAATAAAAAAAGAGTTATATCTTACAGTTATGAAAATACGGTAAAAAAAGAAGAAGAACTTATTTGTTGTAAATGAAAAAGAAGAAATAACGTTGATCAAAATTACTCGATTACAAATAAGTGATTTGATGGTTATGGATTTGAGTATTATAGGTGGTGTGTATGGTTTACTATATTTTATTATTATGGATATTTATAGCTGGAGCAGTTTGCTTCTGCCCTAACGGAAAGGTTAATTTTCAAAGAAATAAGACTCTTTTTTTGTTTATATCATATATAGCAATTATATTTGTGTTGGGAATGCGAAATCAGACAGTAGGTGTTGATACTAAGAGCTATTATATTATATTTAATAAGGTTTCAGAAACACCATTTTCAGAAATTATGAAAAGTTATTACTATTTAAATATTGAAATAGGGTATATTTTCCTTATGAAATTTGTGTCAATTTTAGGAAATTATTATCTGTTTCAAATAGTAGTTGCATTTATTGCATGTATATTATTTGCTAAATTTATTGCTGATAATATGAACAATTATTTTTTAGGAGTTATTCTTTTTTTGGGATTTGATATATTCTTGCTTTTATTTAACATTTCGAGACAAATGTTGGCGGTGGCGTTGATCGTAAATTGTTGGTCTTATTTAAATCATGGGAAAAAGAATAGAGCATTGATTTTATTTATACTTGCTGGTTTGATGCATACTACGGCGTGGTTGTTTATGGCTATTTATTTGATTTATCTCATAAGAAATAACCGATTTATTATAAGGCTGTTACCGATTATAGGTGTAGTTATTATATTCTCATATAAGATTATTCTTGAAAAAGTAGCTTCCATAGTTCCACATTATGCCAATTATTATGGGAATCATAAAACAATTTTGGAAGTGGGACTTTCAATGGTAATATGGATTTTGATTGTATCTATTTCAATTGTATTAATAATAACTAATATAAGAATTTCAAAATACGGAGCAACAGGGAATATTATTAACGAGAAAAATACTTTGTTGGATTGGACGGCAGAAACATATTTATATGCTGCTTTTAGTCTGTTTTATGTTGCTTCTAATATTATAGGTTTGAGTTTTAATTATTTTGAAAGGCTTGGATGTTATTTTGCTCCTTTTGTAATGATAACATTTGAGAGATTTGGAATGCAGATAAAGAACACAATTATAAGAAGAATGTATTATTGTGGTTTAGTGGTATGTTTTTCTATTTATTTTATATTAAGTACTAAAACAGAACAATATTTGTATAATTTTTTCTGGTGATCAAAAAAGAAGGTGTAGATAGAGTATGGAAGATTTGATTAGTGTGGTTGTTCCAATATATAATGTTGAGAAGTATTTAAAGACGTGTATTGACTCAATTTTGTGTCAAAGTTATAGAAAATTAGAAATTATCCTTTGTAATGATGGATCTACGGATTCTTGTCCTCAAATATGTGATGAATACGCAAAGATAGATTCACGTATAAAAGTGATTCATAAAAAGAACGGAGGATTATCAGACGCTAGAAATGCAGGAATAGAAGTTGCAAAGGGCGAATACATTATTTTTATTGATAGTGATGACTTCATAAACAAGGAGATGATTTTTTATTTATATAGCTCATTAATTGAAAATCGAGCAGATATGGCATGTTGCCAACGACAGGAAGTAGATGAAATGGGACATGCTTTACAAAATAATCATATATATAAGTCGTTTATTATAGATGACAATAGAAAATGTATGAAAGAGTTTTTAAAAAATCCACAAATGGATACCGTTGCCTGGGGAAAAATATATAGAACTTCAATGTTTAAAGATGTTAGATATCCGGTTGGAAAATATCATGAAGATGTTTTTACTACATATAAAATCGTTGCACAATGTGAACGAATATTTGTCGGCGAAAAAAAATACTATTATTATCGTATACGAACGTCCAGCATTATGACATCGTCATTTAGTAAGAAACATATGGATTCTATAAAGGGTAATGAGGAAAGAGCTATCTTTATCAAGCAAAGATATCCAGAGTTACAAAAGCTTGCAAATGCAGGAATTATATATGCAGTAAATCACTGTGTATTACGACTGGCACAATGTGAAAATGTTGATGATGAGTCAATAGCAACTGACAAAATCGTAGCGAAGTTTCAAGAGTATTATAAAAAATATGAATTCGATTATTTACAAGGTGCAAGTGGTATTAAAGCAAAAATATTTTCAATAATTGCAACTATAAATCTACCGATTTTAATGTATATTATGAAAAAATATTATTGTGGTAAAAAAAGAGGAGACAAAGTTTAATGGATGTAGCAATTTTATCAATGCAAAAAGTGGATAATTACGGGTCAGTACTTCAAGCGTATGCTTTGAAAAAAATGATTGAAAAATATAATGTAAACGTAGATTTTATGGATATCAAAAGGATAGAGGAAGACAATATCCTTTCTAATAAATATATGGAAGATTATACCTATGAACTCGAAAAAAATGGAAAGTTTTCAAAATTACCTAAGGTAGATAAATTCTTTTTTTATAGAGCACGAAATATAATATATGCAAAAGCTAAAGCTTATTATTTTGAAAGATTTAGAAAAACTCATCTGAATATTAGGACGACAAGAGAACATTATGATTTGTGTATTATAGGTTCAGATGAGGTTTTTAACTGTTTAAATACTAAAAACTGGGGATTTACATCACAATTATTTGGTAATATTCCTGAAGCGGATCATGTAATAACATACGCTGCATCATGTGGAGCCACACGTTATGAAAAAGTTCCAGAGCTAATGCGCAATAGAATAAAAAACACATTTGAACAGATTGAAAACTTTTCAGTAAGAGATGAAAACACATATAGCTTTGTCCAAAAATTATCAAATAAAAATATATCTAATAATTTAGATCCAGTTCTTATTTATGATTTTGACAATGAAGTTGATAAAATCATTCTCAAACATTTGCCAGAACGATATTGTGTGGTTTATGCGTATGATAATCGAATTCATCAAAAAGATGAAATTGATGCAATAATAAAATTTTGTAAAAAAAATAATTTAGTCCCAATCACTGTGGGTGGAGGACAATATTGGTGTAAAAAAAATATAGTTTGTTCACCTTTTGAATGTTTAGCAATTTTTAAAAATGCGAAGTTTGTTATAACAGATACATTTCATGGAACGATTTTTTCGGCCAAATATGCTCCAAGATTTGCTGTCATAGAAAGAGAAAGTAATAAAAATAAATTAGGTGATTTGATTAATAGACTTGGTTTGAATAAGCACTTGGTCAGAGAATTATCTATAATTGGTGATATGAATGAATACTGTAAGGATGTGGAGGCATTTAATTCAATTATTAATAAAGAAAGGATAAAAACTTCCGATTATTTGGCAAGCAATATATTGAAGTATGAATAATAGAACAGGATATTTGATAAAAAACACAGCCCTATTTGCGTTGGGGAATTTAGGAACAAAAATTATTTCTTTCTTTTTAATTCCATTATATACAAATGTATTATCAACAGAACAATATGGTATCGTGGATTTAGTAGTTACAATAAGTACTATTGTAGTTCCTATTTTATCATTAAATATTGCAGAATCAGTGATGCGATTTAATTTGGATAGAGATGCAGATAGAAATAAGATTACAAAGATAGGGCTTTTAGTGTTAATTGCTGGTTGTGCGGTTGGATTGCTTTTTATGCCCATATTAGGATTGTTTGACAAAATAGCAGATATAAAATTGATGGTATATTTTTACGTTATCTTTTCTGCTTCAAGTCAAGTCCTTTTATATGATTTGCGAGGAAAAGAATTATTATTATATTATTCATTAGGAAATATTTTTCAAACTTTATTTATAGCAATCTTTAATATTATTTTTCTGGTAGTTTTGGACTTAGGAATTAAAGGATATTTGCTAGCATATATATTATCTTTTGCTATAATATCTATTTATGCATTTGTTGTAGGAAAGGGATATAAAGCTATAAAAGTGTCAATCGACAGAGAAAAAATGCTGGAGATGCTGAAGTATTCGATTGTTCTTATTCCCAATTCATTTATGTGGTGGATTATGAATTCCTCTGATCATATTATGGTTACTGCCATGATTGGAGTTGCAGCAAATGGCATATATGCGATTTCTTATAAATTACCTACATTGATTACAACTTTTACATCTATCTTTAACCAGGCGTGGAGCTATTCAGCCATAAAAGAAGAAGGTGCAAAAGATGAAGAAGAATATAATAATAAAGTATTTAAGAATATTATTTCAATTAGTATGCTTATAGGAATTGGAATGTTGTGTGTAATTAAACCATTTTTGGCTTTGTATGTTTCAAAAGATTATTATATTTCATGGAAATATACACCATTTTTGATTATTGGTTTAGTATATTTAACATTAGGAAGCTTTATGTCTACTAGCTACACTGTTCATAAAGATAGTTTTGGATTTCTTTTTTCAGGGATGCTAGGAGCAATTTTAAATATTATATTAAATTTTGTACTCATTCCATTAATTGGAGTATATGGGGCAGCATTCGCAACCTGTATAAGCTATGTATCTGTTTTTATATTTAGAATATATCATACAAGAAAATATATACATTACGATATAGTAAATAAAGAATTTATAATTGGAACAGTTATACTGATATTTTCAGCAATTTTAATCTATTATGATAATATTTATACTCAATTTATTCAAGTGGGATGTGTGGTTGTAGCATTTTTTATGTACAGAAGTATATGGAAACCGTATTTAAATATTTTGAAAAACAAGATAAAGCGTAAGTAATTAGGAGAAAAAGTATGAAAACGGTGTGTGAAAATGATAAATGCACTGGTTGTATGGCATGTATAGACAAATGTCCCAAAAACGCAATTATAATAAAAGATACAATGGTAGCATATAATGCAGTTATAAATGAAAATAAGTGTATTTCTTGCGGATTGTGTGAAAAAATTTGTCAAAACAATGCAGTGCTAAAAAGACTTGAACCACAAGTATGGTATCAAGGCTGGTGTAGTGGAGAAAAAAGACGGTGCGAAGGTTCTTCAGGAGGTGCTGCAATGGCGTTGGCAGCTGCGTTTATCCAAAAAGGAGGAAAAGTTGCCTCTTGTATGTTTTACCAAGGTGAATTTATCTTTAAATTAGTTAGTGAAGAAAAAGATTTAGTTGATTTTGCCGGATCTAAGTATGTTAAAAGCAATCCTAGTGGTATATATACAATCATTAAAGAAGAATTAAAAAAGAAAGTGAACGTACTATTTATAGGTCTTCCATGTCAGGTAGCTGCGGTTAAACAGTATGTGGGAGATAACTTAGCAGAAGCGTATTTGACTACTATTGATTTAATATGTCATGGAACGCCATCTCCTAAAATGTTGGAGAAATTTCTGTCTCAATATAATGTAGAGGCTAAAAGATTAGATAATATAAAATTTAGAACAAAGGGAAATTTTCAAATTTCGGATAATGGAAAAGCATTAAGCAATTTGAAGTGTTCTGATGCTTATATGATATCCTTTTTATCAGGTCTTTCTTATACTGACAATTGTTATTCATGTGCTTATGCTAATATAAAAAGAATTAGCGACATTACACTTGGCGATTCATGGGGAACAGAATTATCAAGTGATGAATGGAACAAAGGAATTTCGTTGATATTATGCCAAACAAATAAAGGAATCGATTTGTTAAAGACTGCTAATATGGAATTGAAAAAGGTAGATCTTAATAATGCGATTGCGCATAATCATCAATTAAAAAAGCCATCTATTGCTCCAATAGGACGTAGAGTTTTTTTTGAAAATTTACATAAAGGAATGTCTTTTAATTTGGCAGTATTTAAAGCTTTGCCTAAAGAGTGTATAAGTCAAAATATTAGAGGAATTCTTAAGAAGATAAAGTCGGGGGGGGCAAATGACTTATCAGGTAACAATATATTATGATTGATTTCGGCATATATTGAAATATAGAATACGAGGTGTAGTTATATGAAAATATTAGGAAGATTTTTTTTCATAATTAATAAATTCATAAATAGATGCTTGTCCCAATATCTTACGTCTTTAGTTAATACAGAGAATGGCATTATCAATGCGGAGGTTGATTTATACCATCCAGAAAATATTTTTTTAGGAAAAAACTCATATGTTAATGGAGGAAAATTATATGCAGGTAATTCTTCCAAGATAATAATAGGTAATAACTGTATGATTAGCTATGGAGTTCATATAAGAACAACAACACATAATTATAAAGATCGAAATGTGCCGATGAATAATCAAGGCGGTTACGAAAAAGATATAGTAATTGAAGATAATTGTTGGATTGGATATGGAGCTCAAATTATGCCGGGAATTACTATTCATAATGGAAGCGTAGTTGGTGCAGGTGCAGTAGTAACAAAAGATGTTGAAAAAAATACCGTAGTTGGGGGGGTGCCTGCGACTGTAATTACGCATTTATAGTATTGTAAAGAAATGAATGAATAGAGGAGAATATTTATGATGAAAATAGCAGTAGCAGGAACAGGATATGTGGGATTATCTATTGCCACACTTTTATCTCAAAATCATGAGGTAATGGCAGTAGATATTATTCCAGAGAAAGTTGAGAAGATTAATAAAAGAATCAGCCCGATTCAGGATGAGTATATTGAGAAATACTTAAAAGAAAAAGAACTGAATCTGACAGCTACATTAGATGCCGAATTAGCATATAAGGACGCAGATTTTGTTGTGATTGCAGCACCAACGAACTATGACAGCAAGAAAAATTTCTTTGATACATCAGCAGTTGAAACGGTCATTAAGCTGGTTATTGAATATAATCCGGACGCAATTATGGTTATTAAATCAACAATTCCAGTAGGTTATACAGCAAGTATCAGAGAAAAATTCCATTGTGATAATATTATCTTTAGCCCGGAATTTTTACGTGAGTCAAAGGCATTGTATGATAATTTGTATCCATCAAGAATTATTGTAGGAACAGATATTGAAAATGCTAGGCTTGTAAAGGCTGCGAATACATTCGCTGGATTACTGCAGGAAGGGGCTATTAAAGAGAATATTGATACTCTGATTATGGGATTCACAGAAGCTGAGGCAGTTAAATTATTTGCTAATACATATCTGGCACTCAGAGTTTCTTACTTTAATGAACTGGATACTTATGCAGAGATGAAAGGATTAAATACACAGCAGATTATTAATGGTGTGTGCCTTGATCCGAGAATAGGTTCCCATTATAATAATCCGTCATTTGGGTATGGTGGATATTGTTTGCCAAAGGATACAAAACAGCTTTTGGCAAACTATGAAGATGTCCCTCAGAATATGATGTCTGCAATCGTTGAATCTAACAGAACCAGAAAGGACTTTATTGCGGATCGAGTTCTTCAGAAAGCTGGATACTATGCATACGGAGACGAGAATACCTATGATGCTTCTCTGGAGAAAGAAGTAGTAATCGGAGTATACCGTCTTACCATGAAATCTAATTCAGATAACTTCCGTCAGTCTTCTATACAGGGAGTAATGAAGCGAATTAAAGCAAAGGGAGCTACGGTTATTATTTATGAACCAACACTGGAAGATGGAAGTACTTTCTTTGGTAGCAAGGTTGTAAATGATTTGGAGAAATTTAAGGAACAGAGTCAGGCAATTATCGCAAATAGATATGACAGTTGTTTGGATGATGTGAAAGACAAAGTATATACAAGGGATATTTTTAAAAGAGACTAAAAGGCAATACCAGGGGAGTATTGACAAATACATGTTTGTGAGTTAAGGAGTAGAATTTTTTATGTGTGGAATAGTAGGTTTTACCGGGAGTATAGTGGTTCAGTTGTCAATGCCGGGGATTATTTGAGTTTGACGATATGATCCACAATAGCCTGGGATGTATGGCGGGGTGTGCAATCGGGGCGGGATGCCTGAAGAAATTCAATAAAAAGTGAGGCGTAAATGTGCGGTTCGCCATGTAAGTTTTACCACTTTTGTTTAGTCTTATCAAAGCTAAGAAAAGTGTATTGACTTCATAACCGGGTTTGCTATAATC
>ERZ1673739.2775-NODE-2775-length-13596-cov-4.722103_pt1 | contig 13596 bp, 10 predicted proteins | sample MGYA00580210_ERZ1673739 | MGnify/ENA primary metagenome ERZ1673739 (study PRJEB41218, sample SAMN15661749) | gut metagenome | host: Homo sapiens | place: Canada: London | collected 2015-08-20/2019-03-30 | study: EMG produced TPA metagenomics assembly of...
AGAAGGAAAACGTCCTGCAGAAGGAAAACAGGTTATGCTTGGTATCACCAAGGCATCTCTTGCTACAAACTCCTTCCTGTCAGCTGCTTCCTTCCAGGAAACAACCAAGGTTCTTACAGAGGCTGCTATCAAAGGTAAAGTTGACCCGCTGATCGGTCTGAAAGAAAACGTAATCATCGGTAAACTGATTCCTGCAGGTACAGGTATGAAACGTTACAGTGAAGTAAGACTGGACACAACCATGCCGGAGCCACAGAAAGAGGAAGCGGAAGAAGCAGATGCTTTCAATGCAAAAGCAGATGAAGAAGTAAATGACGATGAACTGATCAATATGGACGAAGAACTTCCGGAAGAGGAAGAATTCGACGTAGAAGAAGACAGTGAGTCTGAAGATTCCGAAAGTGAAGAAACAGAAGAAACTTCACCTGAAGAAGAATAAATAATATTGAGGGGCAGATTTCTGCCCCTCTTTTTGTGTAATAGGAGACTCCAGCGGAATTTTCTATTACACAAAAAAGCCCTTCCGGGTAGGATTCTGTCTTGTTTTATAAGAAATTATTCTATAATGTTCGCTAATCAGGGGTTTCTGGAAAATACAGGTAAACCTATCTTTTATGTTATAATTCCGCTATAATAAATTTGATAAAACCTATCAATCTGATAAAATACAGGTAAATTCTCCGCTTTTCCGGAGAATTTTTGCAGATAGAAAGATAAAGATAGAAAGATAAAGGAGGAACTTCATGGACAAGGATCTACCGGTTTCAGCGTGGCCGGAATGGAAAATCATTGAAAAAATCGGCGAAGGTTCCTTTGGTAAAGTTTATAAAGCACAGAGAACAGAACGTGGAAAATCCTTTTATTCTGCTATTAAAATCATCAATATTCCCGGAAGCCAGAGTGAGTTGAACAGCATACGTTCCGAAACAGGAGATGACCATTCTGTAAGGGAATATTTTCAGAATCTTGTAGAGGAATGCATTCAGGAAATCAGTACTATGGAATATTTTCGGGGAAATTCCTACATTGTATCCGTTGAAGATTTTAAAGTTATGGAATATCTGGATGCCATCGGATGGGAGATTTCTATCCGAATGGAATATCTTACCAGTTTTATGGATTACTGTGCAGAAAAACAGCTCACAGAAAAAGAAGTGATTCAGCTTGGAATGGATTTAAGCAAATCTCTGGAATATTGCGGAAAACTCAAGATCATTCACCGGGACATCAAACCGGAGAACATTTTTGTGTCCAGATTTGGAGATTTCAAACTTGGAGATTTCGGAATTGCACGCGAGCTGGAAAGGACAATGAGCGCACTTTCCAAAAAAGGAACTTATTCCTATATGGCCCCTGAAATGTACAGAGGTGAAAAATACGACAGCAGAGTAGATATTTATTCTCTGGGAATCGTTTTATATAAATTAATGAATCATAACAGACTTCCGTTTATGAACCTGGAAAAACAGTTTATTACATATCGGGATAAAGAAAATGCCTTAAACAGGAGAATGTCCGGGGAAAAACTGATAAAACCGGCAGATGCGAGAGAGGAATTTTCACGCATTATCCTGAAAGCCTGTGCATTTGACCCGGCACAGAGATACCAGACTCCACAGGAATTTTACCGGGATCTGGATGATCTTAAAAATGGACGGAATCAAAATCTGTCAGTTTCTGAAAAGCAGGAAAAGAAAACTGCGCCTGTAAATGCAGGATCACAGATACCGCAGCAGAATTTTAATTCTTCTTCTCAGGTACAGAGACAGAATCCGATGCAGGGACAAAATCAGGTGCATAACAGCAGTACTCTTTCTCAGAACAGGCAGACAAATTCCGGGTCAGACGCGGAATCCAAAGTATATAACAGGAAGAAAGCATCAGAAAAGTATGATGCAGTACCACGGAAACCGGAAAAATCAGATTCGGATTCTTATCAGGAAAAGAAAGAAAACGGAGCTGATCAGGAAAGAATCAGGCAAAAAAGAAATGCTGCAAGGAGACTTCTGAGAAAAAAACGGAGACAGCAGAAAATACTGGTTGTCTCTCTTGTGACCGCTGCCGTACTTCTTGCAGGAGCAATGTATGTCAGAAGCAGATTGAAACAGTCAGGTAAGGAAATCTCTGATAATCTGGTAGATATTCTGGATGATGACAAGTACAGTACAGATAAAAATGCCCAGCAGGAATTTTCCGCAGCCATTGATCAGATCAAAGAAAGAGCCACTACGATCACAAATAATCTGGACAGTTATAACTGGATCGGAGTAGAGGGGGATATACTCCGGTACATGACAGATGACGGTAAATATATGAAAGCACTGATCTATCCGAAAGAGTCGGGGGATGGTGTTTATGAAGAATATTTTTACTGGAATGAAAAACTGTTTTTTGCCTATATCTGGTACGATGAAACCAAAGAACTGTATTATTATGATAACGGAGAGCTGATCCGCTGGATCGATGCTTCCGAAACCTGTCATGATAATGAAACAGACAATGAGGAATATGTAAAACGTGGCAAAAAGTACTGGGATAATTCGTTAAAGGCTTTGAAGGGAGAAGGAACCAAGAAAGAAAATGGCGTATCAAATTGAGTATGCATATACCTGTCATATGGGCAGAGTACGTGCAAATAATGAAGACAATTTCTGGTGCTGTGGGGAGAAGCTTTCCGTAAATAATCAGGGTCTGGAAGAAATTCATTCCGGAATCGTATCCGAATACAAAGTACCGGCACTTGCTGTGTTTGACGGGATGGGAGGAGAAAGCTACGGGGAGATGGCTGCTTTTCTTGCATCGGAAGAATTTGGCAGGTACTATGAAGACTATAAACGGGTTCTGAAATCAGAACCGCTGCAGTTTATGGAAGGTGTCTGCAAAAGCATGAATCAGGCGGTCTGCGGCTACGGAGAGGATAACCGCATTAACAGTATGGGAACGACAGTTGCCATGAGTCTGTTCACACCGGAAAGTATTTACATCTGTAATCTGGGAGACAGCCGTGTATATCTGATGGATGAAGAAAATCTCAGCCAGGTTTCCACAGATCATGTACTTGGTGGAACTCTTTTTGGAAAATCACCGCTGACGCAGTATCTGGGAATGCCGGAAGAGCAGCAGATGCTGGAGCCTTCGGTAAAAGAGATGGAATGGAAAGAAGGGTGCAGGTATCTTCTTTGTTCGGATGGAATCACAGATATGCTTTCAAACGGAGAGATTGCAGAAATTCTCAGGGAAAAAGCCGGAGTAAAAGAAACAGTAGAACATCTGCTGAATCAGGCACTGGAAAAGGGCGGAAAAGACAATATTACGATTGTTTTGGGAGAAATTCAGAAGCTGGAATATAAATGCAGAATTAAAAACTGGCTGAGATGCCTGAAAAATCAGTAGTTTATTCGATTGGAAAAAGGGGTGATAAAAAATGAAAAATCGTATGCAGGATCTGGATTTTGAACAGACCGAGATTTTTGATAAAGTACAGGATTATGAATTTACAAGGAAAGCTGTTCAGAAGTTCCGGCAGGTGGTAAGTCTGGATACTTTTGAAGATGAAGATGCAGATGTGATCTTCCATTATCTTTATAAAGAAATGACACTGGTTTCTTTTGGAGACCATCTGAAGCGTTATATTTATGAGCGTGCAGAACTGGAAGAACCTTTTTCGGAAGTACCGCAGGAAGTATATAAAGATATCATACTGGATTCTTTTAAAGAAACTTATACACCGAAATCTATGAATCCTACTTCTACCAAATTATCAGCACTTGTAAATAACTGGCTGAACCAGGCATCTGTCAAAAGAGAAACGGTATTTCTTCTTGGATTCGGGCTTCGCATGAGCGCGGAAGATGTTTCGGATTTTCTGACCAGAGTGCTGAAAGAACAGGATTTTGATTTCCATAATCCGGATGAAGTGATTTACTGGTACTGTTACACCAAACATCAGGGATATCATAAAGCAGAAGAGCTGAAGAAAAAATATGAAGAGCTGACACCTGTGGAAAGCGAGGACGGAAGTCTTCTTTACAATGACAGAATTACGCTGGACTCTGAGGAGGAACTTCTGTGGTACCTTTCCAGACTGAAAGCCAGAAGAGATGACCCCAGATCAGAAAAAAGCCAGGCTTTTCAGGAATTTTCCAGACTTTTGTATCATGCAAAAGAAATCATTGCGCGCCTTTACCAGCATGATGAAGAGGAAAAAGGCGGTGACAAAGTGTGGACAGCAGAGAGAATCACACCTTCAGATGTGGAAAAAGTAATCTGCAGCGGAATCCCCATTAACAAAATGGGAAACCTGAAAAAAATGTCCGCTTCTATCCTTGCGAAACATTTCAGCCAGAAACGATTCAGCAGGCAGAGGATTACCAACATTCTCAGCCACAAACTTCCGGTGGAACGTTTCGACCTGATCACGCTGGAATTCTTCATTGTTTCACAGGAAATGGAAGATGATGATCCCTATAACAGATACAAACATTTCCTGGAGGAAATTCAGGAAATCCTGCTGAAATGCGGAATGAGCGAAATCTACATAGTAAATCCCTATGAATGTTTCCTTCTGATGTGCCTTTTGACCGACTGCCCGCTGGCGGTATTTTCGGAGATATGGGAAAAGTCTTATGAGGAAACGGATGCATAAAATGACTGAGCCGGTAGAGAATTCTATCGGCTTTATTTTTTGTACACATTATATAAAAACACAATATCAATATTGTATAATATATCAGAAAAATCAAAAACCTAATATTTGAACTTAACTTTGAAACGTTTCAACTACATAATAAAGCCATGAAATGAAACGTTTCATATTTATAAAACGCTCCGGTTTTTTAGGCATCCCAGGCATCTCCAATGTGCATCAGGGGTGCAAAAAAATAAACCAAATATGAAACGTTTCAAAAAAGAATAAATCGGTTGATATTTAAAAATCAGGAGGAAGAACAATGAAGAAAAAAGTATTGAGCGTAGTAATGGCAGCAGCTATGATCACATCTGTATTTGGCGCAACAGCAGTTACAGCATCCGCAGCAGAACCGGAAGAACTTACAATCTGGGTTCATGAAACAGATTCTGAAGAAGGTAAACTTTACAAACAGCTTGTAGATGAGTTTAATGAAAAATATGATGGCACTTACCATGCAACACTTTCCCAGATCGCAAGAAGCGGTGACGCGGGCGGATATGATGACAAAGTAAATGCAGCAATCTCCAATGGAGGACTTCCGGATGTATTTACTGTAGACGGTGTAACTGTTGCACAGTATGCAGACGCAGAAGCAATTGTTCCGATCGAAGATTATTTCACAGAAGATGAACTTTCCGATTTCAACCCGTCTATCATTCAGCAGGGTACTTATGATGGAAAATTATATACATTAGGCACTATGGATTCTTCCGTAGGTATCTTCTACAACAAAGATATGTTTGAAAAAGCAGGTATTGAACCGGCAACAGCAGAAAATCCATGGACTCTTGCAGAACTGGAAGATGCAGCAGCAAAACTTACCACAGATGACTGCTATGGAATTACCATGTCTCAGGATGCAAAAGATGAAACTGTTATCTATTTCTTCCTTCCACTGATCTATTCTCAGGGAAGCAGCGTGTTAGATGAAGATGGCGAGACAGCGGACGGATATCTGAACGGAGATGCTACCAAGAATGTATTCAACTGGATCAAAGAAATGGTTGATAATGGATATGCAAGTGCAACACCGGCAGAAAACAGCTTTGAACTTGGACAGGCTGCAATGGCACTGACAGGTTCCTGGGAGCCGGGAAACCTTGCAAAATATGATATCAACTGGGGCCTGATGCCAATGGCAATTTATGATGAAGACTCCGAACCGGCTTCTGCATGCGGCTCCTGGACATTCGCAATGAGCAGCAACTGCTCTGACGAGCACAAAGACGGTGCTGCTGAATTGATCCGTTTCATGACAAGCACAGATGCATCTGCCAGAATGTATGAAGCAAATGCAATGCCACCGGCAAGAACTTCTGCTTTTGATCAGATTGAGGCATTTAACGAAGAACCACTTAGTGTATTCAACTATCAGTTACAGAATACTGCAAAAGCAAGACCTGTATCTGTAAACTATCCGATCCTCAGCAACCAGTTTGCAACAGCTTTACAGAATGTTCTGACAGGAATGGATGTAGAAGAAGCACTGGATCAGGCAGTAGAACAGTACAATTTCCAGGCTGACATTTACTAATCAGATAGCTCCCCCTGCTTCATTGTGAAGAGCAATAAGCAGGGGAGAGGACTTGCCTGTATGAAGAAAAAAGGAGGGTTTCCGGTGAAGGCACCCAGGAAAAAAATGACAAAAGAAAACTGGACAGGAATTGCATTTATCGCACCTGCGCTGATACTGCTGTTTATATTCCTGTTCATACCATTTTTTATGACTGTGGGATATAGTTTCACAAACTATAATATCCTGAAGCCAGATAAGATGGAATTTGTAGGAATTAAAAACTTTATCCGTCTGACTCAGGATACAGTATTCTTAAAAAGTATTGTAAATACCTTTGTATTTGTAATTCTGGTCGTCCCGCTTCAGGTATGCCTGGCACTGGGACTGGCTTTAATGGTCAACCGTAAGATGAAAGGAATTTCCGTATACAGACTGGCTTTCTTTACACCAACTGTATTATCTCTGGTTGTGGTTTCCAGATGATGATCTTTCTTTCCGGATTACAGGACATCCCGCAGTATCTGTATGAGGCAGCGGCTGTGGACGGCGCAACAAAATGGCATCAGTTCTGGCACATTACAATTCCGGGTCTGAAGAACATTACGGTATTTATTTCTCTTTCTATCGTAGTAAGTGCGTTCCAGCTGATCATTCAGCCTATGATGATGACTGCCGGAGGCCCGCAGAACTCCACCATGACCATTGTATATGAAATCTATCAGACAGGTTTCAAATATAACAAGATGGGATATGGTTCCGCAATGGCACTGGTATTTACCGTTATGGTTCTGATCCTTACATTGATTCAGAACAAGATTACAAACAAGAGTAACGAAGATTAGGAGGAAATGTAAATGTATAAAAAACCATCTTTGCCAAAAAAGATTCTTATTTATATTGGCATGACTGTGGCAGCATTGATCTTTATGTTTCCGCTGATCTGGATGATCGTTTGTTCTTTCAAAGATGATGCGATGATCTTTTCGGACATTACAAGCCTGAAAGCCTTTCTTCCGGCATTTAAAGAAGATGTCTTTTTCAACTATAAAGAAGTCCTTGCAAAACTGCCTCTGATAAAAGCCATGCTGAATTCTCTGTCTTATATCGTAGTCATCATTGTCCTTGGACTGATCGTAAACTCCATGGCAGGTTATGCATTTGCCAGATTAAAATTCCCGAAAAAGAACCTCTTTTTCTCCATTATTCTGGCAGTCATGATCATTCCGACACAGACAGTTATGCTTCCTCAGTTCTCTATTATTTATAAACTGGGATTGTCAAACTCTTATCTGGCACTGATTCTTCCGGCAATTGCAAGCCCGATGTATATTTTCCTGTTCAGGCAGAATTTCATGGGAATTCCGGAAAGTATTGAAGAGGCAGCCAAACTGGATGGCGCAAGTGCGGTGAGAACCTTTTTCCAGCTGATCGTTCCGCTGGCAAAACCGGTATATGCCACAGTTTCCATTCTTGTATTTATTGCATACTGGAATGACTTTGTATGGCCGGTTATGGTAATTTCCGATACTTCCAAACAGACCATTCAGATGGCACTGAGCAGTCTGTTCAGCATTCAGCCGGTGAACTACGGAAATGTTATGGCAGGTCTGACACTGGTAACGATTTCGGTACTGATCATTTTCCTCAGTCTTCAGAAGTATTATGTGGCAGGAATCGCATCTACCGGTGCAAAAAATTAAATACATATGTTACTGCGGATAAAGGAAACAGTAACCGTTTATCCGTGAATACAGCATGACAGAAAAGATTGCATTCTGCCCTGCTGTTGTTATATAATTACAAGAAATGCGAGTCAAAGAACTAGAGCGTGTCTGAAAACTTATTTCCGTAAATGTGTGTTTATATCTGTGGAAAGGAATTTTCAGAAATTCTATTGTATCAGGAGGAGAAAAATGATCTTAAAAGTTGAAAAACCATATATCTGGCTTCCGGTCAGCAAAGAAGCTCAGGAGAAAAAACTGCATTTTTATATAGAAGGAGAAAAAGTTCAGGAGATAGATATTCATCTTGGAAAAACAGACTGTGAATTTTACGGATGCTGGGACGCTTCTGCATTTGTGGGACAGGATCTTCAGATAGAAGGTGCGGATGACAGACTGCTTCAGGGGATTTTCTGTTATGAGAAACCTTATGAAAACGTTTATCCTTATCGTCCGAAACTGCACTTTGCTCCTGTAACCGGCTGGCACAATGATCCAAACGGAATGATCTACGCAGATGGAGTTTATCATCTGTATTATCAGTGGAACCCATATGGATGCGGATGGGGAAATATGCACTGGGGACATGTAACAAGTACAGATTTATACCACTGGGAGCAGGAAGGTATGGCGATGGCACCGAATGAAACAGGAACGGTTTATTCCGGATGTGCCATTAAGGATAGCGAAAATCTGACAGGCTGCGGAAAAGATGCCCTGCTGTTTTATTATACAGCAGCAGGCGGAAGAAACCAGTGGTCAGAAGATGCCGGAAATCTTTTTACACAGAGACTTGCTTTCTCAACAGACGGTGGGAAAACGCTGCAGCATTCCGACAAATTCGTTTTGCCCCATATCGTAAATGAGAATCGTGATCCGAAGGTTTTCTACCATAAAGAAAGCCAGGCATTTATTATGGTACTGTATCTGGATGGTTATGATTTTGCTGTTTATCGTTCCCAGAATCTGACAGACTGGGAGGAGACTCAGAGAATCAGTATTCCGGGAATGTGGGAGTGTCCGGATCTGTTTGAATTGGAAGTGAAGAATGTACCGGGAGAGAAAAAATGGGTTTTCTGGTCAGCAGATGGTTATTATCTGACCGGTGAATTTGACGGATACACATTTAAAACGGAAAGCAGCCGTAAGTGTGCGTACAGTTCCGCGCTTCCTTATGCGGCACAGACATTCAGCGGTATCAGTGGAAGAGTTGTGGGTATGGCATGGCTTCGCATGAAAAATGAGCGTGGAAATTACAGGGGGCTGATGTCTCTTCCGACAGAATTATCTCTGGAAAAAGACGGAAACGATTACAAAATCTGCTTTGCACCTGCCAAAGAGCTTGAGAATCTGGAAACAGAATGGTATGATAATCTGAAAGACACAGTTTCTCCGAATGGAAAAGCTGCCTGTATTCGTTTAAATCCGCAGGCGGATACCCAGGGAGAGTGGAGACTGACCATTGGAAAATTAAGACTGACCGCAGATTTTTACAGCGGTATCCTGAGCATAGAAGATACAGAAGCACATGTATATTATCTGAAAACAAAAATTTCTGCCGGACAGGAAATCAGTGTTATCTTTGATCAGGAAGTCATAGAAGTGTTTGCAGAAAATGGAAAAGTATACGGTGCAGCAGAAACAGAAGAAAATATCCTTGGCATGAACTGGGAGATTTTCAGAACAGAAGAGTTAAAGATTTCAGAGAAAATGTACCTGTATAAATAAAACGTGAGGTATATGCATGGTAACAATCAAAGAAGTGGCGCAGGATGCAGGTGTGTCGGTCGGTACTGTTTCAAAAGTACTGAACGGACAGCATGTAAGTGAAAAGAACAGAGAAAAAGTAGAAGCATCTGTAAAAAAACTGGGATATCAGATGAATTTTTATGCCAGGGGATTAAAGATCAGGAATACCTATACGGTAGCTGCCATTGTCCCGGAAATATTGAATCCTTTTTTTGCGGTGTGGGTTTATTACATTGAACAGGAACTGTACAAAAACGGATATAAACTGCTTTTGTGCAATACGCAGGGAATGCCGGAGAAGGAAGAATACTATTACCGTATGGCAGAGCAGAATAAAGTAGACGGGATCATCTGTGTGACTTATCAGGATGTAGAACCTTATGTATCCGAAAATATTCCACTGATTTCTCTGGACAGACATTTTCATAAAAAAGTAAGCTGTATCAGTTCTGATAACTACCATGGAGGAGAACTTGCTGCACAGAAAATGATCTCAACGGGAAGTACGAAACTGTTATATATGCGAAGCGGTTCGGAAATTTCCGGAGAGACTCTGAAAAGAGGAAAAGGATTTCAGGATTACTGTAAGGCTCACGGTGTTTCCTGTGAAATGCTTAACCTTGGAGATGATTTTGATCTGGTCCGGGAAAATAATTCTGTGGAAGAAGCCCTGAGAAACTTTGCCATATCTGCAAGAAAGACAGGAAAAATGCGGTATGATGGTATTTATACCAGCACCGATCTCCTTGCAAAAGTGCTCCTGGAACAGTTACAGTTTCTGGGTGTGAAAGTCCCGGAGGAAGTGCAGATCGTAGGGCATGATGGAATGAAATGGATGAATGGCGGAAAATATCTGGTATCCACCATTGTTCAGCCAGTGCCTGAAATGGCGCGAAAAAGCGTAGAACTTTTATTGAAAAAAATTAAAGGAGAAGAAATTGAAATACAGACGATTCTCCCGGTAACTTTTGCAGAAGGAGGAACTACCCGGCTGAATCCGTAAAGTATTTTTTAAGATTTCGCCCAGTCAGGTAAGTAGCCTGCATCAACTGAGAATATCTGCCTGATATAAGACAGATAGGTTCTCTGTTACAGCAAAAAATAGAAAAAATTGTGAAAAAGAAAAATCCTGACAATAAAAAGGTTGAGCATTTTTATTGCCAGGATTTTTTATATTATTAGAAAATTACTCCGTAATGTCCCTGTGATATGAAGAAGCCTTCTGATCTGGATTTTTTTTCCGAAAATTACTCGTTATAATATCCGTAAATCGCATGGGCATCTTCTGCGATGGCTGCCTGTGCTGCGGCTGTATCTTTAAGGTCCTGGGACATGAAAACAACGACGAGATCAATACCTTTCGCGGTATCGTAGATGATCGCCGCGTCATTTTCGACCGTATCCAGTTCGCCGGTTTTGTTGGCTGTATGTACGCCCTCCGGAAGACCGGCAGGAATTTTATTTTTAAGCTGCTGCATTTTTAACTGATAATACATGGTTTCTGCATTCTGTAAAGAAGCATCTGTGGCAGTTCCGTTACAGATCTGGTAAACTTCTTTCAGAAAAGCACCACAGTCTTTGACAGAAGTATAATTGTCACCGTTGGTCTTGTCTGCAAGAAGCATACGGTTCATCTGTGTGTCCGTATATCCATGTTCCTGACAGAAGGCATTCACCTTAGCCATACCGGCTGCGTTATCGCCATTTCCCAGCCAGTTTACCAGTGTATTTGCTGCGTCGTTGTCGCTGACAGTGATCATGGAAGTGATGTTCTGATCCAGGGCATCACCGCCATATGTCTGGGAAAGTGCATCGTAGTTTTCATAAACACATCCCATGATAAAAAGCTTGATAAGGCTTGCGGCCTGCATTGGTGTATCGTTTATGCTTCCCTCGGAATTTTTCAGAAGATTGCATACATAAACAGACCAGGTACCGTTGTCCTGCGGAAGAATGGCTTCTACCTGACTGAGGAGAGTATCCATACTTGGGTCTGTATTGTCTGTAAAAGTAGATTGTTTGGACGGAGAAAGCATTCCTTCCCCCTCCAGACTCTGTGAAGTGTCAGCAGAAGCTGTATCAGCGGTCTGGGAGACGGCAGCCGTTTCGCCTGTCTGTGCCTGAAGCTGTGCTTCCTGCTGTTTGAGAGTCTCAAGCTGGTCTGCCTGGGCAACCAGAGTACTGGAAGTCTTTGACATATCTTCAACAGTAGCGGAAAGCACCTGTACTTTTTCCTGTAAAGTGACCAGATGGTTCAGGGAGAGAAATGAAAGTGCTCCCAGTGCAGCTACCGCAAGAACAAGGACACCAATGACCGTGTATAAAAATACCGGCTTTCTGGAATCCTGGTTTGCCATGGGCATGTTTTCCTGTTTTTTAGTTAGAGCTTCTTTTGATTTTGCATTGTTTTCCTGATTTTCATCCATAATTTTTTCCTTTCTTAAATCTGATTTTTTTATTCCTGAAAATAAGCATCAATTCCGTTGGCGATTCCCTGTACCATGGTCTGCTGGAAAGAAGTGTCGTTCATTTTCAAATCATCATTTTCGTTTGTCATAAATCCCATTTCCAGAATTGTTACAGGTATGCTGCTCCAGTTAATGCCGGTCATATTGTCATAATACTGAACGCCCAGATTCTGAAATCCTGTGGCTGCACAGTAAGAATCAACAATACACTGGGAAAGACGGTTTGAGGCATCAAAGAGCTGGGAAACATAGGGATTATTCTGGGAAGGGGACATGGTAAGGGCACCGGATGCGGTATGGGAATCATCTCCGTTAGCGTGGATGCGGACACAGATTTCTGCTTCCTGGGCAGCCACATATTCGGCACGTTCTTTATTACTGATTGCGGTTTCGTTATCTGTACGGGTCATAACGACCTGATAGCCGCGGTTTTGTAATTCCTGCTGTAACTGAAGGGAAATTTCCAGATTCAGTTCATATTCAGGTACACCGGAATAAGTACCGGAAGTACCGGCAGAAGATTTCGTTTTCATTTCGGAAGAACCAGGACCGTTTGGCTCAGTGGCACTCATATCTACGGTTTCGCTCTGATGTCCCGGGTCAATGCCTATTATGTGTGCGGATTCATTAGAAAGAACGGTGGAACTGCTTCCATCGTTGAAATCATTCTGCTCACTGAAGACGGAAGGCTTGGAACTTTCGTCAGATGGGACTTCTGCACGCTCTCTGGTTTGTTTCTGGGCGGCAGTGCGGGCTTTCTGATTCATCCTGTCAATGTTTGACTGTACTTCATCGATTGCATCTGTATATTTTTGTGCTGCATCGTGAAGCTCGGTTTGTCTGGCTGTAATAGTTTCTGTGACAGCGTCTACATCCTTCTCTGTGGCCTGAATCTGTTTTCGTGTGTTATCTGTAAAAAACACAAGAGAAGCAATACACAAAAGACCGGTGAGAAAGATGAGTACGGCCATTGCATTTAATTTTTTCATAAATTCTCCTTTCGTTGTTATAGGAGGAAACCCATTTCTTTTAAGCAGTGGGAGAAGCCCTGTAAATTTGTAATAAAAATGCTGAGACAAATATAGTGGCATTTTACAGAGAAAAGCGTTAGATAACTGCTTATCGCACGCAGTATCAATACCATATCTCATGCTTCTATTGAGAATATCCGCCTGATCTGCCATGTAATCCGGGTGTCTGAAGAATGCCTTCAGACATCTTATTTATTATCTCTGCGAATATTTATATTATATAGAAGTAACCCTTAAAAAGCAATTGCAAAAGCTGACGTAAAAAAAAGCCAAAATTCCTGTAAAATCCCTTGACAGCACATGATTTACAGGATATAATGAGCAAGCGTGCATAAGAAACGTTAATTTTTTTGCGCGTAAATGCGAGAATAGCAACCGCAAGGCCCCATAGAAAATCTATGGAGAAATAAATCGGGAGGTG